>ENA-ORTB01000053-ORTB01000053.1-human-gut-metagenome-genome-assembly--contig:-NODE-53-length-120926-cov-65.699854_pt1 | contig 120926 bp, 101 predicted proteins | sample MGYA00241905_ERZ509174 | MGnify/ENA primary metagenome ERZ509174 (study PRJEB26280, sample SAMEA2338851) | human gut metagenome | biome: human gut; feature: human-associated habitat; material... | reverse complement strand
TTGTTGCTCAGGAACTTATAAATAAAGTTAAATTATAGTGTTGCGGAATTAAGGGACATGAAAAACTTTAATATTCTGATATATAGAGATATGAAAAAAACTAAAATTAGCTGCATTCTTGCGTCTGCATTGCTTGCCTTTTCGGCACAGACAGCCGGCGCTCAAGCTGCAAGTGCCGCAAAGGCGCCTGCCACTGTTGCCCATACGGCATTGTTCGATTATTTCAGTTATAGTGGAGATGACGACATCTATAAGAAAGTGAAGCTCGAAGGCGAGGGCGGATTCTACAATCCGATACTTCCCGGATGGTATTCTGATCCGAGCATCTGCCGTGTCGGCGATGACTACTTTATGGTAACTTCAAGCTTCTCTTATTATCCCGGAGTGCCGTTGTTCCACAGCAAGGACCTCGTAAACTGGAAGCAGATCAGCTATATCCTCGACCGTCCGTCGCAGTTGCCTCTTGCCGGTCAGAAGGTTTCAGCAGGTATCTTTGCTCCTGCAATATCGTATAATCCTCACAACAAGACCTTTTATATGATAACCACAAACGTGGGGTGGGGCAACTTCTTCGTTAAGACAAAAGATCCGTTCGGCTCATGGTCGGAGCCAATCCGTCTTCCTGACGTAAAAGGCATAGACCCCTCATTCTTCTTTGACGACGACGGTAAGGCCTATATCGTAAACAATGACGAACCCGAAGGCAAGGCTGAATACGACGGCCACAGGGCTATCCGCGTGCGCGAATTTGACGTAAATACCGACAAGACTGTTGGTCCTGAGAAGATTCTCGTGAACAAGGGTGTGCATCCGGAGGACAAGCCGATATGGATTGAGGGTCCTCATATGTATAAGATTAACGGCAAATATTTCCTGATGTCGGCCGAAGGCGGCACCAGCGACATGCACTCAGAAGTGATTTTCAGAAGCGACAGCCCGTTTGGACCTTTCGTTCCTGCCAAGAAGAATCCTATACTTACTCAGCGCGACCTCGATCCTAACCGCATAGACCCTGTTACATGTGCAGGTCATGCCGACCTCGTGCAGACTCCTTCCGGCGACTGGTGGGCTGTGTTCCTTGCATGCCGTCCGTGTGAGGGCAAGTTTGAGAATCTTGGACGTGAGACATTCCTCCTGCCTGTAAGCTGGACTGACGAAGGTTTCCCGCTCATACTTGACAAGGGAAAAACCGTGCCTATGACAGGCAATGTAAAGAGAGCTGTACGCGGAAAGAACGTAACCTTCGGTAATTTTGCATACAACGACGATTTCTCTGAAAAGACACTGCCGCTCGACTGGTTCTCGCTTCGCGGTCCTGTTGACTCTATCTGCAGCACAAATGCCGTGCCCGGTTATCTGTCAATGAAGTGCGTTGAGACCACAACTGCCGAGAAAGCCGTTCCGGCATACGTAGGCCGCCGCATACAGCATCATAAGTTTGAGTGCTCTTCACGTCTGGTATTCGAGCCTCAGACTGTAAACGAGCGCGCAGGCATGCTGCTCTTCAAGGACGAGACACATCAGTATCTGCTTTGCGTTGCCAAGACGTCAGCAGGCAAGGCCGTTGAACTTAGAAAGACAGCTGACGGAGGCAAAGACGAAATATTGGCAAGTTCGGCTCTCGCAAAGGCCGACAAGGATATACGCCTGAAGATTGTTTCACGCGGTCTGACGTTCGACTTCTACTATGCAGTGGGCAAAGGCGAATGGAAACTGCTGAAGAACAACGTAGACGCCGGTTTCCTGTCGACACGCAACGCCGGCGGATTTACAGGCACCACCATCGGCCTGTATGCCACACGCGGATAATACATAATGGTAAAGGCAGTGCAGTCCGGATGCATTCTGGCATGGTTGAAACAGCCGGGGCACTGCCTGCCTTATACAAATAATGGTCTGGCCTACAGACTGAAACAACACATTGACAGCCTTACAGACTGTTTCTGAAGGATGCATGTTGAAGATAAATGCGTCAAGTCTAAAATCGGTCATTGTCTTACTTCTATCTGCAGATTGAGGCTTCCGGTAGTCTTATTGCTTTCTGTTGGCGTCTTGCCGTATGCCTTTTCTTGACATTGCCCGCAGTGCTTGCGGAGAATCAAACGGCAGCCAGCTAAATGTCAAAACGACAATAAGGCTGGATTAAAATAACCGATTTGGCTTAAAATATGCGAAACATTAACCAAAATAGAAACATTCTGTGAAAATTGTCAGCATAAATAACGTTACAAATCAAATCTGTTTACGTTCTTTCTTTAAAAGAAACATAACAATGGACAGATACGCAAAATCTTTATTATCATTAATTTTAATGTTGCCGGTGTTCGCCAACGGGGCAGATGCCGGCAACACTATTGTAGTGCCAGAGAAAGAGAACGTAGGAGCAGCCGCAATGCCTGCCGGCATAGCTCCTGTAGACGAAGCGCCCTTCAAGCTGAATAAGATAAGGCGCCCCGAATTTCCCGACCGCCGCGAAACCGTGGGCAAGGCCGACATTTCGGCATCGGGCAAGATAACTCCTGCAATCAATGAAAAGATAGAACGCCTCTCTAAACGTGGCGGCGGCACCGTGGTTGTGCCTGCCGGCAAGTGGTATTCAGGCAGAATAGAACTGAAGAGCAACGTGGAGCTTCGCCTGGATGAAGGTGCCGTGATAGAGTTCTCGGGCGAGGTAGACGACTATCAGCCTGCCGTGTTTACGCGCCATGAGGGCGTCGAGGTTATGGGTGCTGGTGCGTTTATATATGCCAACGGTGCAAAGAACATAGCCCTTACGGGCAAAGGCGTGATTATGGGGCCGCCGATGGACGTGCCCATGCGCAAGTTCCCTAACGGCAAAAGCGTAGTTGAGAACGACATCGACTACCGCATGCCTGTGAAAGAGCGTCTGTGCGACGGCAAGGAAGGCCGCACGTTCTACCGTCCCAAGTCGTTTTCGCCCATCAACTGCAAGAACGTGCTCGTTGAGGGCGTAACCTTCGAGCGCAGCCTTCTGTGGAACGTTAATCCCGTTTATTGTGAGAACGTGATAATAAGAGGCATAACCGTAAATTCTACAGACGTGCCGAGCGGTGACGGCATAGACATCTCTTCATGCAAGAACGTGCTTATAGAATACTCTACGCTCAACTGCGGCGACGACTGCTTCACGCTGAAGGCCGGACGATGCGAAGACGGACTGCGCGTCAACCGTCCTACGGAGAACGTGCTCATACGCTACTGTCTCGCCAAGGACGGTCACGGAGGCATCACCTGCGGCAGCGAGACGGCAGGAGGCATACGCCGTGTGTATCTTCACGACTGCGTGTTCTACGGCACACGCACGGGCTTCCGCTTCAAGACAAGGCGCAACCGCGGCGGCACCGTTGAAGACATCACCTATGAGAACATAAGACTGGTGAACGTGCGCGAGGCTTTCACGTGGGATCTGCTCGGTTCAAAGATGTATATGGGTGAGCTTGCGCGCCGCTATCCGCCGCTCGACATCACTCCGCTTACGCCTACGGTTAAGGACATAACCATACGCAACTTCATAGTTGAGTCGGCCGACAGGCTAATGACCGTCAACGGCATACCAGAGATTCCGTGTTCTGGCGTGCTACTTGAGAACGGCAGTGTCAGGACCAACAGGATAATAAAGACGCTCAACGATGCCGACGGACTGACGCTGCGTAACATGGAGATACAGGCCACTGACAACACGATGGTGATAGACGACAGCCGCAACGTGCTCTTCGACAATGTTACGTTCTATGTGCCCGACGGCGCGCTCAACATGGACATAAAGGGCAGCAAGGCTTCGGGCATAGTCATCCGCAGCAATGGTGCAGACGTGGTCTGCAAGCCGGGAATGAACAAACTTTAGTGTTTTGTTTTTATATATTTTAATTCTGTTTAAACATAGTGACTGAAACGCTCATGCAGGCTTGGCTCCTGTGTGAGCGTTACTTTTTTATCCTAAATAGGCCAATTATTATCTGCAGGATTTTTGTTTTTATATTGAGCATGCTTCTGTCTGGTTTTCCGTGTGTATTGACGGTATGCCATTCTTTGGCAAGTGTTGGTTTATGATTGGGACATTTGAATATTGATAAGTGTAAGCATATTGAGGCTTATGCCGTTCATTATGATATTTTGCCTTTGTATGGATTTTCAGACAAAATAGAAAATATGTGCCCGATAATATGCCGCTTTTGTGCATCCGGCTGCATCCCGGTCTGCAAAATGCCGCCTTTCGTGTTGCCGTTTGTGGCCTTTTGCATCCTAAAAAGCCACCTTTTGCCATGCGTTATGTCTTGTATCATGAGTGAATTTTGAGGCAAAATGCCGCTGTTTTAGTGCCAGAAAAATGCACACTGATGCTCTTTGACGTGCCAACATGTTGCTGTATAGCAGTTTACGCTTGCACACAAAAACAGCGGAATTTTACGCCCTGCTGAAAGAAATTTTAGAATAGCAAGATTCTGGAGCGTTGACAGAAATCACAACGTAAGCACCGTGTCCGCCGTGCCGGCAATATGTCAGCATGCACAGACCGTTGTCGCACACCATTTTTATAATGTTTTTTCATGGGTGTGCTGATGCTCTCCGTGTGTAGAGACATCACGGTTGCGTATGTCGTTTTCTGTCGATGTTATGATTTTCCTTTGCTTCCTTGATGCGGTTGCGTATGTGGCTGAATTGTTTTAGTATACTGATCGTTCTCGGATTTTAAGCCCTCCTGTCGCGCTTCGTCCTGAATCTTATCTTTGTTGTCCTGCTCCTTGGGCCGCCGTCAGCGCAGCGTCATTCTCTTGTCGGTGTCCTATTTGTTTATCTTGCTTTCGTCCATATACTTCTCCAGATAGTCGAGCCCCTTGTTTGTGCAGCACCCGCGCATGTAGACCGTTATGAAGGTGTGGAATATCTCCTTCAGCGAATACTTGCGGTACATCTTTGTCTGCATTACATAGTTCATGGCGGCGTCGCTCATCTTGTGCACGATGTCATAGTTGATGTCGCCCCTGAAGAATCCGTGCTCTATGCCTTTCTTCATGAAGAGGTACGAGTTGGCGCGCTGTCTCTCGTTATACTCTTGCAGAAAAGCTACAATCTTAGAGTATTTCTGCGTTTCAAGAAAGAAGCGCGGATTGATGGTTCCCAGGTCTCTCAGCTTGGCTTTAAGGAAGAAGGCTATGACGTCCATCTCGTTGTCCGTCTTTTCGGCATACTCCTGCAGCTGCTTGGTCATCTTTTCCGAGTCGTGCTTTACACACTCGTAAAGCAGGTCTTCCTTGTTGCTGTAAATCTCATACAGGGTGCGTTTGGATATTCCCATTTCCGTGGCAATATCGTCCATCTTCACAGCCCTGATTCCCTTCTGTTTGAAGAGCTGCATCGACGTTTCGAGTATCCTTGTTTTCAGATTTTCACGATAAACTGTTATGTTGCCTGTTTTGCGCATAAACACTATTCTTATTTTATTTGCAAAGTTAATAATTTTTCTAAAAAAACTATTTGCTTTCCTTTATTTTTATTACATTTGCATGACTTTTCATGATAAAGTGAAATGGTTATAAGGTAAAAGACAATACAAAATAAGATAACAGAAAACGCCTATGGTAAACATAACAAAAGAGGCCGCTCTTGCATATCACAAGAACGGGAAACCCGGAAAAATAGAAGTTAAACCGACAAAGCCCTACAGTACGCAAACCGACCTTAGTCTGGCCTACTCGCCGGGCGTTGCGTTTCCGTGCCTTGAGATACAGAAAACTCCCGATGACGCATATAAATACACAGCTAAGGGCAATCTTGTTGCCGTGATAAGCAACGGCACCGCCGTGCTCGGTCTGGGCGACATCGGAGCCATGAGCGGCAAGCCCGTCATGGAGGGCAAGGGACTCTTGTTTAAGATTTATGGCGGCATCGACGTGTTCGACATTGAGGTTGACGAAAAAGACCCCGAAAAGTTCTGCGAGGCTGTAGAGAAGATAGCCCCCACGTTCGGCGGCATCAACCTTGAAGACATAAAGGCTCCTGAATGTTTCTATATCGAAGAGCGACTGAAGCGCACGCTCGACATCCCCGTGATGCACGACGACCAGCACGGCACGGCCATCATATCTGCCGCCGGACTGAAGAACGCTCTCGAGGTGAACGGCAAGGACATATCAAAGGTTAAGATTGTTGTCAACGGAGCAGGTGCGGCAGCCATATCATGCACAAAGCTGTATATGGCTCTCGGCGCAAAGCGCGAGAACATCGTGATGCTCGACTCTAAGGGCGTTATCACCAGCGACCGCGAGAACCTTACGGAGCAGAAGAAACTCTTTGCTACCGACCGCCGCGACGTGCATACACTCGAGGAGGCAGTCAAGGGAGCCGACGTGTTTGTCGGTCTTTCCAAGGGCAATGTGCTCACTCAGGACATGGTAAGGTCGATGGCCGACCAGCCCATTGTGTTTGCCTTGGCTAACCCCGTGCCCGAGATTTCTTATGAGGAAGCCATGGCCAGCCGTCCCGACGTGCTCATGTCTACCGGCCGTTCTGACTATCCTAACCAGATTAACAACGTTATCGGCTTCCCGTATATCTTCAGAGGCGCTCTCGACGTTCATGCCTCTGCCATAAACGAGGAGATGAAACTTGCCGCCGTCAACGCCATTGCCAACCTGGCAAAGCAGCCAGTGCCCGATGTCGTTAACGACGCATATCAGGTAAACAACCTTACTTTCGGTCCGTCTTACTTCATTCCGAAACCTGTCGACCCGCGCCTCATCACCGAAGTGTCGGCAGCCGTTGCCAAGGCAGCCATAGAGAGTGGGGTGGCACGCACCACGATAACCGACTGGGACGAATACAAGAACCATCTGCGCGAGATGCTCGGACAGGAAACCAAGCTCACGCAGAAGCTATATGATACAGCACGCAAGCACCCGCAGCGCGTTGTCTTTGCCGAAGGCATACACCCTACGATGCTCAAGGCTGCCGTACAGGCAAGGAACGAGGGCATCTGCCAGCCTATCCTGCTGGGCAACGACGAGCGCATAATGAAGCTTGCCAAGGAACTCGACCTTAATCTCGACGGCATAGAGATAGTAAATCTGCGCCACGACAACCAGAACGACCGCCGTGAGCGCTATGCACGCATACTTGCCGAGAAGCGCAAGCGCCAGGGCTACACATTCCAGGAAGCCAACGACAAGATGTTTGAGCGCAACTATTTCGGTATGATGATGGTTGAGACCGGCGAGGCCGACGCCTTCATCACGGGTCTTTACACCAAGTATTCAAACACCATCAAGGTGGCAAAGGAGGTTATCGGCATACAGCCCGGATACAACCATTTTGGCACGATGCATATCATCAACTCCAAGAAGGGTGTGTTCTACATGGCCGACACGCTTATCAACCGCCATCCTGACAAGGACGTGCTCGTAGACATTGCACGTCTGAGCGCAATGACCGTAAGATTCTTCAACGAAGAGCCGAGGATAGCCATGATAAGCTATTCAAACTTCGGTTCCGATGAGATAGGCAGTCCGGCTCAGGTTCATGCTGCCGTTGAGGCTATGCAGACACGTTATCCTGACCTGGCCATCGACGGCGAGATGCAGGTAAACTTTGCTCTCGACAACAAGCTGCGCGACGCCAAGTATCCGTTCTCGCGCCTTAAGGGTAAGGATGTCAACACGCTTGTGTTCCCTAACCTCAGCAGTGCCAACAACGCATACAAGCTGTTGCGTGCAATGAATTCTGACGCTGAGATTATCGGTCCTATCCAGATGGGTCTTAACAAGCCTATACACTTCACCGACTTCGAGTGCAGCGTACGCGATGTTGTCAACATCACTGCCGTGGCAGTTATCGACGCTTACGTGCAGAAGATAAAGGAGAACAGACAATAACGGCGCAGCTGCCTGCGATATAACATTATGTATGACGGCTCCAATGATGTAACGACATGTCATCGGAGCCGTCGTCCGTTTTACCCCAAATCCTGATTGCTGATTTTGGGCTTATGCCTCATGTCAGGGCAACGCCATGCCTGGCGGCTTGATCTGACATGGGGTGTGTATAATATAAAAAGTGTGAAAAACTTTATCTTTCATGTCACTGACGGCCTTGTCATACGTCTATGACAATAGAAACAAATGACATAATTAACAACAAAACGACACTATTATGAAAAAGCTGTTTATTCTGGCGCTGGCAGCAATGTTCTGCATGGCCGGCTTTGCCAAAAGCACACAAGAGGTAATCAACGAGATCACAAAGTCTACAGGTGCGCAGGCTATAACGCTCAGCAAGGACCTTATTGCTGCGCAGGCTGCCGCCATGCCTGAAAATGTCAAGGCTCTCCTGTCTAATCTTGACGGCGGCACTCTCGTCCTGCTGTCTGAGGGCACCGACGAGCAGATAAAGACATTCAACGACAGGGTGGGAGAGATAGACTCTGAAGTTTATGAAGCCATGGCTTCGTTCGTTGACGAATCAGACACAATAAAAGTATTCGGCAAGTGTGAGGGCGACTATGTTACCGAACTTTTCATCGCCTTTTCGGATGATGAAGATTGTGCCCTTATCGACGTTACCGGCAAGATAAGCAAGGAAGACGCCATGAAGCTCCTGAACAAAGACATGCTGCAGCAGATTCTTTAACCGTAAACAGGTCATCGCTCCGCATATTCTTCAGCAAGTAGACGGCTGAAAGCATGAATGCACAAAACAGATAATGCTGTGTGCGGGCTAATAACCTATTGTGGTTTAAGTTAAAGAAAGGTTTATATGAAAACGGACAAATGCCGGCTGTTGTGCCTGTGCATTTGTCCGTTTCCTTTTTATGGTCAAGGCATCGTGGCCTTTTGTATGTCTTCATTGTGTGCGGCGTCGCTGCCACATCCTCATTCTTCTTACAGTCTTATAATCTGTTTCACGCCCTTCACGTTGCGCAGCTTTTTGATCAGCTGTTCCAGTTTCGATGTGTCCTCCACGTTTACCACGAGGTTACCGCGGAACAGTCCGTCGTTGCTGTCAATGTTTATGCTGCGCATCATGATGTTCTCCTCTTTCGATATAATGCTCGTTATGTTGTTCACGATGCCTATGTCGTCGTTTCCTATAATTTTCAGCGTGATAGAGTATTGCGATTTGCCCTTTCCGCTCCACATCGCCTTCACCACTCTGTAGCCGAATCGCTTTCTCAGTTCGGGTGCATTGGGGCAGTCGGTGCGGTGAATCTTTATTCCGCCGTTCACGGTTACAAATCCGAATACGTCGTCGCCGTATATCGGGTGGCAGCATTTCGACAGCGTATAGTCCACGCCTTTAAGGTTTTGGTCAATCACCAGCACGTCGTCGTTCGAGTAGGCAATCTCCTCGTTGGGGTTCTCAAAGCTAAACTCTTTCGCACTTCTTGCCGGAGCCGTTGGTGCGGTGTTGTTGTCGAACATCAGCACCTGCTGATACGTTTCTATTGTCTGGTTCACGTCGAGGCTTCCGTCAGCCATGTCTTTGTAGAAGTCGTTCGCCTCCTTATATCCCAGTTTCTTTATCAGGTGCGACACGGCACTCTCGTCAAAGTCGATCTTTCGGTTTTTCAGTCTGCGTTCAAACATTTCCTTTGCATACGCTCCGTCTTTCACCATAAGGTCTTTTATGGCCATTCTTATCTTCGACTTTGCGCGGCTTGTCTTCACGATGTTCACCCAGTCCTGTTTCGGCTTTTGCGTGCTCGACGTCATAATCTCCACCTGGTCGCCGTTTTTCAGTATGTATCTGAATGTAACCGCCTTGTTGTTTATCCTTGCTCCCGTGCAGTGGTTGCCTATGTTAGAGTGTATGCGGTAGGCAAAGTCGAGCACGGTGGCTCCTTTCGGAAACTTCATAAGGTCGCCTTTGGGCGTAAACACAAACACCTCGTCCTCATAAAGATCCATCTTAAACTGGTCTATCACCTGTAGGTCGTCCTTGTTCTCCAGCGCCGTTCTGATGCTGTTGAGCCATTCGTCAAGTCCGCTTTCGCCCTTCACGCCCTTGTATCTCCAGTGGGCAGCCAGTCCTCTTTCTGCCACCTCGTCCATGCGCTCTGTGCGTATCTGCACCTCCACCCATTTGTTTTCAGGTCCGAGCACGGTTATGTGCAGACTCTCGTATCCGTTCGACTTAGGCACGCTCAGCCAGTCGCGCATACGTTTCGGGTTAGGCTGATACATGTTTGTTATTATGGCGAACACCTGCCAGCACTGCATCTTCTCCAGTTCAGCCGGCGAGTCGAGTATTATTCTTATTGCAAACAGGTCGTATATGCCTTCAAAGCCGCATTGCTGCTTCTTCATCTTCTGCCAGATGCTGTGAATGCTCTTTGTGCGTCCCTTCATGTGAAACTTCAGTCCGGCCTCTTTCAGCTTCTTGTCTATAGGCGTTATGAACTTTTCTATATAAGCGTCGCGGCTTTTCTTTGTCTCGTTGAGTTTCGCCTTTATCATGTAGTAGGCGTCGTGCTCAAGATATTTCAGGCTCAGGTCTTCCAGCTCGCTTTTCAGCTTATACAGTCCCAGCTTGTGTGCCAGCGGGGCATACAGATAGCTTGCCTCCTCGCTCACCTTCATCTTTGCCTCAGTGTTTGTGGTGTCCCTTATCTGCCTCATCAGGTTCACCCTGTCGGCAATCATTATCAGTATCACCCTCATGTCCTCGGCAAACGACAGCAGGAGGTTTCTGAAGTTTTCGCTCTCTATCACCGGATTCTTCTTATACAGTTCCTGTATGCTTCTGAGTCCGTGAATTATGGTAGATACGTTTTTTCCGAAGTTCTTTTCTATTTCCTCAAGCGAGTTGTCGTTTTCAGCCACGCTTGTATATAGAAGTATGGCCATCACGCCGTCGCGCTTCAGTCCAATCTCGCTTACGGCAATCTGTGCGGTCTGCAGACTCAGCAGTATGGGGTTCATTCCAAACACATCGCGCTGTATAAGGTCGTTTTCGAGAGCGGTTTTCAGATGCCTGAAGACGTTTTTCTCGTCTTCTCTTTTCAGCATGCCGTGTGCGTTCTCGCGCAGTCCGCGTATTATGTTTACAATGTCGTTTCTCTCTTTTTTGGTAAAGAACAGTTTTTCAGCCATATCCTTCTTGTATGTTAAGGGCATTGCCGCCTGTTGGCGTCTGCCGTTGATGAATCTATCGTTTAAATGTCCGGCTTTGGCTTGTCTTCCATGTTTCAGCATGCGTGCCGGCGTGTATGCTTACAGGTTAATAATGCCTTTGCACGGCAACTTTTCATGGTCTGCCGGAGTACATTGTTATGCAAACTTACACATTTTTCCTGATATTTTCGGATGTTCTTTCAAATAAATTAAATAATAAGGCATTTCTGACAATAAGTAATAACTTTTTAATATCTAAAGTTATGTTTTTTAAGAAAAAAACTATATATTTGTAACTGATTTACTGAAACCTTATAAAATTATAATACTTATGTTATCACCAGAAGACTTAAAGCAGATTGCCGAAAAAGGCATAACCGAAGAACAAGTAGCAACCCAACTCGAAGAGTTTAAAAAAGGCTTTCCTTTCCTGAAGCTCGAGGCAGCAGCAGGCATAGGCCGTGGCGTCATTGCTCCTGCCGACAGTGAGCGTGCCGACTATATCGCAAGGTGGGAAGCCTATAAGGCAGAAGGCAAGAAGATCGTAAAGTTTGTTCCTGCCAGTGGAGCTGCCAGCCGTATGTTCAAGGATATGTTCGCTTTTCTCGGCGCTGCCTATGACGAACCGCGTACTGACTTCGAAAAGAAATTCTTCGACAACATAGAGAAGTTTGCTTTCTATGATGAGCTTAACGCAGCTTGCGTAAAGAATGAGGGCAAGGACATTGCAGCCCTTGTTGCTGCCGGCAACTACAAGGCTGTTGTTGCCAATATGCTCGAGTCTAGGGGCCTTAACTACGGACAGCTGCCTAAGGGCCTGCTGCTCTTCCACAGATATGAAGACGGCGTGCGCACTCCTCTCGAGGAGCATCTTGTTGAGGGAGCATTATATGCGTCAAGCGCAGGCGAGGCTAACGTTCACTTCACCGTAAGCCATGAGCATAAGGCTCTGTTTGAGAAGAAGGTGGCTGAGAAGAAAGACAAATATGTTGCCAAGTTCGGCATCAACTACAATATCTCTTTCTCTGAGCAGAAGCCCAGCACTGACACTATTGCCGCCAATCCGGACAACACTCCGTTCCGCAATGCCGACGGCTCTCTGTTGTTCCGTCCCGGAGGTCATGGTGCTCTCATCCAGAATCTTAACGACATCGACGCCGACGTAATCTTTGTAAAGAACATCGACAACGTTGTGCCCGACCGTCTTAAAAACGACACCGTAACCTACAAGCAGCTCATTGCCGGAATTCTTGTAACGTTGCAGGAGAAGGTGTTCAGCTATCTGCGCCTGCTCGACAGCGGTGAGTATAGCAATTCACAGATTGAAGAAATCATACGTTTCGTTCAGAACGATCTGTGCTGCCGCAAGCCAGACATCAAGAATCTTGAGGATGCCGACCTCGTTATCTATCTGCGCTCAAAGCTCAACCGTCCTATCCGTGTCTGCGGAGTTGTAAAGAACGTTGGCGAGCCGGGCGGAGGTCCGTTCCTTACCTACAATCAGGACGGCACCATCAGTCTGCAGATACTTGAGAGCAGTCAGATTGACAAGAGCAACACCGAATACATGAAGATGTTCACCGAGGGTACACATTTCAATCCCGTTGACCTCGTTTGTGCAGTTAAAAATTATAAGGGCGAGCCGTTCAATCTGCCTGACTATGTTGACAAGACAACAGGATTTATCAGCAGCAAGAGCAAGAACGGCAAGGAACTGAAGGCTCTTGAGTTGCCGGGCTTGTGGAATGGTGCTATGAGCAACTGGAACACAGTGTTCGTAGAAGTTCCTCTGTCAACATTCAACCCCGTAAAGACCGTCAACGACCTTCTTCGCGAACAGCATCAATAAGATAAAAATAGAGAATTGGGATTCTTTACATGCCCAATTCTCTATTTTTCTTTATTATAGAATGTATTTTTGGTTTATAATTAGCTTCACTGAACTACGTTTTATAATTAGCTTTGCTGAACTTCGCTTGCGCTTAGTGTCTTGCGTCAATAAAAACAAAAAGGCGGACTGAAAATCACAATACATTTGGATTTTTCGTTTTTCACTTTTAACTTTTTACTTTCGTAAGACGCACTACATTGCTATTGTTCCGGCTGATCTGTGCTTTCGAGGCGGGAGTTAAAGGAGTTAAAGAAGTTATCGCTCACTTAGGTGAGCTGGTAGTTAGAGTCAAATGCCTTGTTGATTCTTGTCATAACTTCATAATCACTACGTTTGGTAATGTGCCGGCGGATCTGCGCTCCGCCGGAATTAAATATAAGGATCTCATGATCCGCTTAAAATACCGCTGCCTTATGAAGTGAGTAATGAAAAATCTAATGATAATTTTGCATTAAAAATATAAGGTGATGTCAAATAGGAAGTAATCGGATTAAATAAATCCTGATATTCATTTCCGACCGATTGCAAATCAGCCGGCACATTAGCCTTGTTGCTACATAACCGGCGGCACGGGGCTAATGTTCTGTCGGATATGCTATCCGACAGCAAAAATATAAGGATCTTTGATCCGAGACTCATACCTATTAATCAAAAAATAGGAAGTAATCGGATTAAAAAATTAGCTGCGCTGACCTTCGGTTCTGATATTCATTTCCGGCCGATTTTTCGCTGTGCTCAACAACTCGTGCAAATCAGCCGGCACATTAGCCTTGTTGGTTCTTATCGCACGCACTACGTTAGCATTTGGATTTTTCACTCTTCACTCTTAACTCTTCACTTCCGTCAGGCGTTTTTCACTTTTTATTTTTCATTTTTAATTAGCTAACGCTGAACTTCGTTTGCGCTTTGCGCCGGCTCTTCCTGATGCCATGTCTGATATATACAATATTCCGGTAGCTTTGTCCCTTGCATTAAATTCTATGTAGTAGATATCTTCAAGGTCGTAGCCGGATTTTGAAGAGTCCCAAGACATTGAGCCAGAGCCTTTGCCTACGGTTTTCAGTTCTTCTCTATAATATTTGTCGCCGTTTGCCGTTTTCACTTTACATGTAATGCCCAGTGTGTATGTGCCTTCCTTCTTTAAGTTATAGTCAAGGTTGTAATACTTTGTCAGCGTAGGCGTAATGGTCAGTATATAATTCTTTCCCGGTGTTTCAACCGATGTCTCTTCATAATATATTATTTTGTTGCCCGTCTTGTGATACGGTCTTATGTAATATGTTGTGCCGCGTTTCAGCGTTGTTCCGCTGTTGCCGATAATCCGTGAAAAACCGTTCAGACATTCATCATTCTCGTTCAGCTTTATTATTGCGTTTTCAATAGTGGGTTTGGGTGATGTTCCAATGCAGAATCCTGTTTTGTCAGGCAGTCCTGTTGTGCTGTTTTTTGTCAGCCCCACGGCTATACATGGTCTTTCACCGTCCTGCACAAAGTTTACTTTTGTTTTCAGTGCCTTTGATGTTACCACGTTTTCAGAGTTGCCTTCGCCATCTCCGTAGTCGTTACCTTCACTGTTGCCTATGCAGATGTCAATCAGAGTCTTGTCTGGCAGTTCATCGCTGTCAATTTTGAAATACCACAGGTCGTCTTTCTTTACCGTTGTCAGCAGACCGTTAACAAGTGTCTTATATTGCGTTGTAACCTTGGCATATCCCTGGTTTCCCGACACAAAGTTAAGTTCCATGTCATATTGGTGCCATGGGTCGCTCCATCCTTCAGGGTCTGGCGATGCCTGATAATACATCACCGTCATGCTTACCGTCGCCTTGCTCTGGCTCGTCTTTACGTATGCATATTTCGTTACGCCAATCATCTGCACAGCCGAATAGCTCAGCACGTTTGGCGTACCTTGCTTGTCTACATACAATGCCATGGCCCTGTATAGTTTTCCTTCATATTCATAATAGAACTTCAGTTCGTGTCCGTTCAGGTTTTCTAAAGCCATGTCCTCATATGTTCCGTCTGTAGTGCCGTCTTCGTCGCTGTCACTTCCGCATCCTGTTGTGCATAATGCCACGCACACCATCATCATGTACGTAATAAGTTTTGATGTAAATTCTTTCATGGTGTTTTTCTTATATTCCACGTTTTATCGTGGGTTATCATTCTCTTTAATAATTCTTACAAAACATTTTTTGCAAAGATAATGTCTGTTTGTTCGTCAATGACGATTTTGTCGTTTAATTTATGTTAAATGTCTACATATAGGCATATTTTCCCGTTGACCATAAATCGTCAGTTTGTATACAGTCGCTTTTTATTTGCTTATGTCTTTGCTTTTTTCCTGAAAAGATATATATTTGCATTGCTTAAAAAATAATTAACCTTAATCAGATGTTATGAACGCTTACAGCTATTCTTGCCGCACATTCATGTCCGTTTCGTCTCTTATGTTATCTTTGCGCCCTTCACGCATGCCCTTGCGCCTTGCCTTATTCTTTGTCTTGCTGTCATTCTCGTCTCAGCTCCGTTCCGCCTTGCCCGAGCGTACCGCTGCTAACGTCAGCAAGTATGCAGACATCTGCAAGCGCAACATCTATAAGGATATGCGCGGAATGTATCGCGAGGCAGGCGGCTCACTTAAATATAAGTTTCTTGCTCCCGGCAGCAGTCAGTATCTCGACATGCTTTGGGACTGGGACTCATGGCTCAGCAACGTGGCTCTCAGGCAGATTCTTCTCGACAACGGCACGCCTAAAGACAGCATTCAGGCACTCGACTATGAGCGCGGCTGTGTGCTCAATTCGTTGAGCTATTGCGGCATGGACGGCTGGATACCTATATGGATAGAGCGCAACGCACCTTCACGCGAAGAGATGCTCAAGAAGCGTAATCCCTGGAAGTCGAATATGCACAAGCCAACGCTGGCTCAGCATGCAGCCTTTATCGTCAGGACAATGAACGGAGATGCTGAGTGGCTGCGCGACGATTTCTATTATTTGCAGGCCTTTGTGTCTAAATATATGAACTTCCACCGCCATAAGGCAACTGGTCTTCTTTATTGGGAAACTGATGAGGCTATAGGCGTAGACAACGATCCCAGCACGTTTTATCGTCCCCACGAAAGTTCCGGCTCAATATTCCTCAACGCCCTTATGTATAAGGAACTGCAGGCCATGGCCTACATTGCCCGATGTCTCAGTTTGGGCGAGATAGCGGCTCAGTATGATAAAGAGGCAGCCGACTTAAAGTTGAAGATACAGGAGCACTGTTGGGACCCGCGCGACAAGTTTTATTACAGCGTCGACCTCAATCTGTTGCCTGTCGAGAAGCCGGCCATCAGCGGTCTTAATCCCGGCGACCTCTATCTGCATGTCGGTCAGCCGCGTAATTACGACTGCCTTATCCAGCGTTTCAGCGTGTGGAGTGGCTTTATGTCCATGTGGGCAGGCATAGCTACGCCGTCTCAGGCTGCTGACATAGTCCGTCTTCATTATCGTGACACCACGTCGTTCAATGCCCCTGCCGGCATCCGTTCACTGTCTCCGTTAGAGAAGATGTATAATCTTCGTGCCAGCGGTAATCCTTCGTCATGGCAGGGACCAATATGGATTAATGTCAACTACCTCGTCTTCCGTGGTCTTCTTAACTATGGCTACACCGCCGAAGCTCGTGAGCTGGCTGAAAAGACCGTTATCCTGCTTGGCCGCGACTTCGAGCGCTTTGGTGCGTTACATGAGTATTACCTGCCTGAAAACGGAGAGCCGGTGCTCAATAAAGGCTTCCAGAATTGGAACTTCTTAGTCTTAAACATGATAGCCTGGCTAGAAGGCCGCCCCACCATTTCCGAGTTTTAATCGTATAGCATAATAAATGAAGAGCAGGCGCAAAAGTGCAATTAAAGAGTGAAAGCCCCCTCCCCCGTGGGGAGGCTTTTGTTTCGCCAATTGTATTGTGCCGGCGGATTTGTGCTTTCGAGTCGGGAGTTAAAGGAGTTATAGGAGTTATCGCTCACTAAGGTGAGCTAGGAGCATATTTAAGTGAAGAACGAAGAGTGAAGAGTGAAAAATCCAATTGCAAACGTATTGCTTACAAGTAGAAACCACAATACATTTGGATTTTTCACTTTTCACTTTTAACTTTTCACTTTTGTAAGACGCACTACGTTGCTATTGTGCCGGCTGATTTGCAATCGGCCGGAATTGAGTATAAGGATCTCCTGATCCGCTAAAGTACCGCTATATTATAAAAGTGAATAATGAAAAACGAAGTTCGACGTTAGTCAATTCAATATTTTACTACAAGAAATAGGAAGTAATCGGATCATAGATCCTTATATTTAATTCCGGCCGATTGCAAATCAGCCGGCACATTAGCTTTGTTGATTATTATCGCACGCACTACGTGGATTCTGTTTCTCGGTAGTTAGAGGAGTTAAAGAAGTTATCGCCAACAGCGTTGGCTAGGAGTTAGAGGCAAATGCCCTGTAACTTCTTGTCATAGCAAGGCATTTGGATTTTTCATTGTTCATTTTTAATTGCGCTTTGCGCCTGCTCTTCGTTCTTCACTTAGAAAAAGCTCCTGATCCGCTAAAAATACCGCTGTCTTATGAGATCCGCTAAAGTACCGCTATATTATAAAAGTGAATAATGAAAAACGAAGTTCGACGTTAGTCAATTCAATATTTTACTACAAGAAATAGGAAGTAATCGGATCATAGATCCTTATATTTAATTCCGGCAGATTGCAAATCGGCCGGCACATTAGCGAACGTAGTGCTTATGAGGTCAGGATAAGAATCCACAATGCATTTGACTCTAACTCTCACTTGCACGACAATTAATTTCATTGATTGTCGGCTGCGCTCGGCATAACCAAATATAATTTGCTTCTGCTCTCGCTTGCACGACAATTGCAGATCTGCTGGCACAATAGCCTTGTTGTTTTTTTTCGCACGTACTACGTTGCCATTGTTCCGGCGGATCTGCGCTCCGCCGGAATTGAGTATAAGGATCTCCTGATCCGCTAAAGTACCGCTGTATAACGAAAGTGAATAATGACAAAGGAAGTTCGACGTTAGTCAATTCAATATTTTACTACAAGAAATAGGAAGTAATCGGATCATAGATCCTTATATTTAATTCCGGCAGATTGCAAATCGGCCGGCACATTAGCGAACGTAGTGCTTATGAGGTCAGGATAAGAATCCACAATGCATTTGACTCTAACTCTCACTTGCACGACAATTAATTTCATTGATTGTCGGCTGCGCTCGGCATAACCAAATATAATTTGCTTCTGCTCTCGCTTGCACGACAATTGCAGATCTGCTGGCATAATAGCCTTGTTGTTTTTTTCGCACGTACTACGTTGCCATTGTTCCGGCTGATTTGCAATCTGCCGGAATATAATATAAGGATCTTTGATCCGCTAAAAAATACCGCTGCCTTATGAATAGGAAGTAATCGGATTAAATAAATCCTTATACTCAATTCCGGCCGATTGCAAATCAGCCGGCACATTAGCTTTGTTGGTCCTTGTCGCAAGCACTATGCGAAATTATGATAAGAATCCACAAAGCATATGACTTTAACTCCTTTAACTACTCTAACTACCGAGAAACAAAAGCCTCCCCACGGGGGAGGTTTGGTGGGGCTTTCACTTCCTCCTTGTAATCACCTTTCCCGGTATCACGGTCAGTTTCATGGTGCCGTTTTCTTCTATTGCCACTTTCATATATCTGGCCTTTTCCACCACCTTTCCGTCAACTTCCATTACGCCCCATTGTCTCGGACTGTCCTCAAAGGCACAGAGCTTGCCTATCGGCGGCATTATCATTCTGTATTTCGGCGGCACTACTACTCTGTCGCCCGACTTCAGTCCCCATTTCGTTCCGCTCTTAAATGGTTGTGCGTCGGTTATCCTTTCCAGTCTTTTCAGCCTTTGTTCCTGTTCCTCTTGTTCCTTTTTCAGTCTCTTTTCCGCAGCCCTTGCGCAGGCTTCTGTCTTCAGTCTTTTTAGCTGGGCTTCCATGTCGTCCTTTCCGTCTATCCGTTCAGGCGTCATGCCTTTGGCCATGTGATAGAAGCGTCCGTCATTGTCAGCCGCAATAATACTTCCGTCAGCCAGTCTGCCGCAACACCAGTATGCTCTTTCCTCGTCACCTTCAATCACGCATGCCGATGTCTCGTAGCCCGTGCTAAGCGTCAGCGCTGCCTTGCGGCACGTCTCCGGCACGTTGCTGTCAGGTATTTCCAGATAAAAGCCGCGCCATGCCAGTTCGCCGCGTCCTATGCCCTGAGCGTTAACATACACATCCTTAGTCCTGCTGTATAGCGTTCTGCCCATCTTCAGCATCTCCACGCCTCCGAATACCATCACCTCCGGCTTCTCCCTGTACAGTCTGTTTGTCCTTATGTCAATATAAAACGTCTTGCATCCGTTGTCTTTCACCTCAACGAAGTCGTTCTTCACAAACCTCATGCCGCTGTATCTGTCTATTCTCATCATCACATTACCGTCGCCGTCAACCACGCCAACGCGCATGTCTCCGAATCTCACGGCAGCCATGTTGTCCTTTATGTCAAACACCTTCGCATATTGCGCCTTCGCCGTTATCTTCCTGCCACGTTTCAGGCCCCATGTTCCGCTCCGTTTGTCCTTGTATGCCGTCAGTGCCTTAGCCTCCGTCTCGTCTCCGTCTTTGGTCTTCTCTATATATGTCAGCAGCCTTTCGTGGTTCATCACCACTTCCATCTCGTCCTTTCCTATAGCCTTTTCGTCAGCTGTCCGTGCCGTTGCAGCCAGTTGTCTGCCACGCCTTTCCGTCTCTGCCTTTCCCGTCATCCTGCCTTCAAACATAGCCTGCCAGTCGCGTTCCCTTGTCGGCAGTCCGAACACACGATACAGGCCCACGTTGTCTATCAGCATGCACGCATCCTTGCCCTTGCTCATTCGCAGTCCGCGGCCCACCTGCTGCAGATATTTAGCCAGCGACAGGGTAGGGCGGCCCATCTGCACAAACTCCACGTCAGGACAGTCGAAGCCCTCGCTGAACACGTCAACGTTCACCATCACCTTTATCCTTCCCGCCTTAAAGTCGTCCACCAAGGCTTTACGTGTCGCCCGCGGCGTCCTGCTGTCTATCGCCACCGCCTTCACGCCCCGTCTGCTGTAGTATTCCGCAATGTTCCTGGCGTGTTCAATGCTTATGGCGTACACAATGCCCTTTTTGCCGTCGGCATAGCGTTTCATGGCGTCATACAGCCTTTCGATGCTCGTCTGCCTGTTCAGCTTCTCGTTCATCTCCTTTATCTGGTAGTCGCCGTCGGTGCCCCGTCTCTTCAGTTCGTTTATCAGTCTCTGTTCCTCGCTCTCACGTCTTATCGACACATAGTCGAACACCGACAGATAGCCGCGTCTTACAAACTCCGCAATGCTCCATCCCGATATCAGCTTGTCAAACAGATCCGTAAATCCCTTGCCGTTCATTCTGCATGGCGTGGCCGTCATTCCCAGCTTCTTAGCCTCCGGGTATCTTCGCCACAGTTCGGCGTAAGTGTCAGCCAGCGCATGGTGAGCCTCGTCTATCACTATCAGACTCGGCATTTCGTCCTTCACGTCCTCCCAGTGTCTCGCCAGCCATTGTATCGACAATACATGGATCTTACTGGCGTAAGACAATTGAGAATTGATAATTGATAATGGAAAATTATGATTTGCTTTGTGCTTGTTTATAGGCGTTGAACAACGTTTGTCACAGTCTAATTGTGAAACATCGTTCGGTTTAACCCAATTATGAAACGTCGTTCGGTTTAACCCAATTATAAATTGTGAATTATGAATTATGAATTGTTCTACCGTTTCCTTTATCTGTTCCACCAGTTCCCGTCTGTGCGCAACAATCCACACGCTACGCGTCCGTCCTGTCGTTTCGTTATTAGCGTTTAGTTCTTCATTCACGAGTGCAGCCAATACTCTCGTCTTGCCGGTGCCTGTAGGCATCTGCACCATCACGCTCTTGCATCTTTGCCATTCGTCAATGATGCGAGCCATTATGTCCGTCTGATAGTCGCGTAAGTAAGCCACGGATTATGGAAGTGGTTGTTAGAAGTTAAAGTAGTTACAGGAGTTAGAGTCAAATGCTTTGTAGATTATTATCATGACTTCACATAGTGCTTGCGACAAGGACCAGCAAGGCTAATGTTCCGGCGGATCTGTGCTCCGCCGGATTTGAGTATAAGAACCGAAGGTCAGCGCAGCTAATTTTTTAATCCGATTACTTCCTATTTGACATCACCTCATACTTTTAATGCAAACATAGCATTAAATTTGTCATTACTCACTTTTATAATACAGCGGTACTTTAAACGGATCAGGAGATCCTTATATTCAATTCCGGCGGAGCGCAGATCCGCCGGCACATTAAAATCTAATGCTAATGTAGTGCGTGCGACAAGAACCAACAAGGCTAATGTTCCGGCTGATTTGCAATCGGCCGGAATTGAGTATAAGGATCTATGATCCGATTACTTCCTATTTGACATCACCTCATACTTTTAATGCAAACTTAGCATTAGATTTTTCATTACTCACTTCATAAGGAAGCGGTATTTTTATCGGATCATAGATCCTTATATTCAATTCCGGCGGAGCGCAGATCCGCCGGAACATTACCAAACGTAGTGATTATGAAGTTATGATAAGAATCAACAAGACATTTGACTCTAACTACTAGCTCACTTTAGTGAGCGATAACTCCTGTAACTACTTTAACTCCCGACTCGAAAGCACAAATCAGCCGGCACAATAGCAACGTAGTGCGTCTTACGAAAGTGAAAAGTTAAAAGTGAAAAACGAAAAATCCAAATGTATTGTGGTTTCTACTTGTAAACACTACGTTTGCAATTGGATTTTTCACTCTTCACTCTTCGTTTTTTACTTAAAAATGCTCCTTTAACTACCAATAATATTAGCTCTTCTTTTTTCACTTAAATACTCATCCTTTCGTTGCGATGTTCCACAGGAACAGCGTGTTGCCTATAATATATCTTCTCCACATTCTCTTAGGCTCTTTCAGCAGTCTGTATGCCCATTCCAGTCCATGCTCCTGCCACCACATCGGAGCACGTGCCACAGTGCCGGCAAAGAAGTCAAACACTGCGCCTATCGTTCCTACGTGGCAGTGTATGTTAAGCTCGTTCCAGTGTGAGTAAGTCCATTTTTCCTGTTTCGGTGCCGTCATGCCTATCCACAGCAAGTCGGGGTTAGCCTTGTTTATAGCCTCTATTATGGCGTCGTTGTCTTCTTTGCTGAATTCCGGCTTATACGGTGGCGAATACGTCTCCACTGTTATGTTAGGATAGTCCACGGCAGCCCTTTTCTTTATCAGGCTCAGCACCTTTTCGCTGCTGCCCATAAAGAAGCACTTACCGCCCTTGCGGTTCAGCTTGTCCATCTCAAACACAAACAGATCCCATCCCGCTATGCGCTCTTTAGGCTGCGACTTAGCCTTCAGCCATTTGCATGCCTTCACTATGCTCACTCCGTCAGGAATAAGCACATCTCCTTTTGTCAGTGCCTCTGCAAACAGCTTGTCCTTCAGGGCGTTGTTATAAGAGTGAGCGTTAATTGTGTTTATCAGCAGTTTGCCTTCAGGCAACTTGCCAAGTGCATCTCTGCTCTCCTGTATAGAGAGCGTCTTTAGTCTTATCATAGTGTTTATTTGTTATGCTATTCTAGTTTTACATTTTATCCCTCTGACAGTAGGGACATACCACGGTGTGTCCTAATGTAACGTCATGATTAATAATAAGTTATCTGTTCAAGTTTCGTATTTGCGAAACTTGAAAGTGAAGATATGTCGTGTGATGACAATAAAATTCAAAAAGCAGCGTTTTTAAATCCAAACAGCCATTAGAATTTATTTCGTAGCCAAGCACAAGCACGAAACTCTGTCAAAGTCTCACACAACATGAAAAAGTTCTACATCGATAAAGTATATAATGCGTATATAGGTCTTGATGCCAAACAGCGTAAGGACCTTATCTGTCAATTAAATTCGCTTGATATACCTGTAACAAAGATTGAAGCCTATACATATCCTGAAGCTCCCGGCATCAGGCATCTTTTCTTTTATCTAAAAGGCAACAAACAGCCAGTGCCTTATTTCCTTTTAGAGGAAGAACAATTAGAAAAGATACAAAATCTGATATTAAAGGACTATTAATTATTTTGTTAATGCGTCATTCAATATACCTGTAATTCTTTTTTCAAACTGGTTCAGAGTAAATTCCTGTTCAAATTTCTTTCTGCCGGCATTACCCATTTCATTACAGAGATTACGGTTATTAATGAGTAACTCTAGCTTCTTTGCCAAAACTTCCGGTTGATTCTTTGGTATAACAAATCCTGTTTGCCCATCATCAATAATCCCCGAAATTCCACCTTCATTACAACTTATACAAGGTATTCCTTGTTCCATCGCTTCCAAAAGGACGAGTGGGAAACATTCATTATTATAGAATGTGGGAAAGGCAAATACATCTGCTATTTGGAAGAACTCGTTTTTGTCTTCTCCATATTTTGCGCCATAAGCGTTTACATAATTCTGCAAGCCTAAAGCCTTTATTCTGTCATTAAAAGCAGCTTCAGATATATCGCTCCATTTTCCAACAAAATGACAATGAAAATTTAAACCTTTCTCTTTCAGAATCTTACAAGCGTCCACTAAGTCCCATACACCTTTTTCTCGCATCATGTTTGAGAGAAAAAGGATATTAAAGCCGTCATGTGCTTTCTTATCTAATTCTATTGTTGCAGGTATTCCATTAGGACAGATAAACACATCCTCTTTCTTTACATATTTACGTACATCATCATATAGTGTATCTGCCAATAATATAACCTTTAAATCCTTAAAGAAATGTCTATACAGAAAGTTGTCTATAACTTTATTCTGACGTGTTGAAACTCCCTTATTATGATAATGTATAACGACTTTTTGTCCCATAGCCTTTAGCATCATCACTATTAGGAAGTCTTTATAAAAAGCACCGCCTTTAGCATTAGGAGTAACATAGCATAAATTCGGATTTTCTGCTTTTATAACTTTGTGTAAAGCTGTAATCTGTTTTATAAAATCAATAAGTTTTCTTAATCCCCCTTTACCTATATCTTGTAAGTCTTTTGCAAGTGTAAGATTAAAATATTTACAATCAAATGCATTATTAATAATCTGACTGTCATGAATATATTTTCCCATCATGGATGCTCCATGAATAGGTGGAGGCATATGATGAATAAATAAGATTGTAGATTTCATATTTATAATTGAGTTCACTTTAAAAGTTAGATTTGTTTTAAAATGGTCACTCTAGGTTGCTAATTTGGGAATATTTTGTACTTTTACGCCTATATTAAAATAATATCAGATTCGGCTCAACAAATGCTTATTTTGTAAGAATCTTTTAACAAGCATATACAGCTTAAAGACACCTATACGGTACAAAGTTGGTTTTAATGAAATAATTATTTTTTTCACGAGAGAGCAATTAAGATATTTTCGCTCTATCTTATCCATTGATAAGTTTCCCAAATCTGAAAAGAACTCTGTACGCCGTGGGTTTTTCGGCGCATTATGCGTTATCATCACCCCATCACGCTCAATAACACTGTTTATATTGGATTCTTTCCAAACAAAATAGGACTTCAGACTATTGAAGATAGCTTGTCCTTTTTGTGTGTGTACAAAGACATTAGTAGCACCGTTACTATCAAACTTTTTACTTGCTGAGGGTGCATCCCAACAATCAAAAATCGTAAAATCACTGACACGATGCAACGTTCTAAAATGACATTGATAGCAACTCGGTCGCGAGCAAATATTCTTAAAATATAATCGGAAAAACAAGTCCGATTCACTTCCTTTATGATAAGCTATCTTTTTGTTCTCAAATTCAATGTTTGTTGTACTATAATCATAGCCATAGTATTTGTCTCTTGATTTCCAGTTAACAATCTTACTACCATAGACTAATTCCTGATAGCTTAAATATTCATTTAGTAACCGTGGACTTTTCCGCGCAAATATCCGTAAAGTCCTGCTATCTGACATGGTGTACCACTAAAAACAACCATACGTCCGGCATCCAGAAATTCTTTAGCCTCACGGTAAGTATGCATTATAAGACTCTGAACATATTTTGACACTTGAAATTTTATACACTCCTCTTTAGTTTCAGCATAAGAATGACGTACTACATGATCTTTGTCAAAAGCAGCCCCAAACACAACTCCATTATTATGCAACATATAATCAGCTATTGCCGAAAAGAAACCTCCTGATGTGCTATGTCGCCTTATGTCGTCATCTTTATTTTGGACTATATAACTATGTGGAATCTCATCATCCTGAATAGTTTTCTGTATTGGACACACTCTGTCACACACTCCACAGTCAATACAACTTACTTTATCTATGTGAGGATAACGGAATCCCTCCTCATCTTCTTTCATAGATATACATTTTTTCGGACAGGCATTAGCGCAGGCCCAACAACCACAACAATTCTTTTTGTCTTTAATATCAATCATAATCTAACATCCAAATTTCTCAACTATAGTTTTACAAAATTTATATTGATTCTTGCTGTCTTCTATCATTTCAGAAATAATATCCTGATTGTATTGTTTATATAGGCCTTCTTTGTTTTGTGTTAGGATTTGCTCACGTAATTCATTAAATGAAATATGTTCTGGCAATATAGCCCATTCTCCTCCGATTGACTTTAAAAAGCTTTTTGTTTTTCCTGGACCTCTGTAACTTACAAACGGAGTATTTACCGTTAATCCCATCAGTCCTACATGTAGCATAGATGTTATGGTAACATCACATGATGCCAGCACACCTAATAATTGTCGTGGTGATTTATATGTGTCAATAAATATATTTTTAGATTGTTTATTTGGCACATATTGATATGTCAATCCAATTTTAGGCATATGTGTGGTGATGAAATGAAATTCTATGTCGTCATTATCTTCAGCATATTTATATATGTCAGATAGTAATTTTTTATCTAAATATCGTCCCTTCTTAAACTGAAGGCATACTCGGATTTTATCTGTTTTGGGCAAAAGATCGTACTCAAAATATTCAGGAGTCCTAAACAGCATGTCTGCATGATAAGCAAAGTTCTTGCCAAAAGCTTGTTTCATCTGTTCTACATCACCGGATAAACGTACCGTACCATTTATGAATGATTCTGAACGGAAGAAGTCTATTCGCCAATGTGAATACCAAGTCTCAGGCTTTTTAACTTTACCGTCACCACCCATAGATATTGCACAGAACTTTACGCTGGGATATTTCTTTGTTGCAAGATATAAGTCTTTGAAGTCTGCTTCATATTCTCTTGCGGCCTTATTAAGTATTCTTTTATACCATCTGAATGGTGTAAGCAGTGCACCGCCTGCGATGATAACAAGATTAACATCCTTGCAAAGTTCATCAACTGTTCTAACAGATTTTAAATCGTATAAATTTGATAGTTCTTCGTCTAACTGGAACAGCTTAACATTATATCCTAGTTTTTTTATATATGTAGCAAAAGCTATTGCCTGCATGTCATCACCTACGTTGGCATAACGCAACGGGGCCCATATTGCTATTTCTTTTTTGCTCATAAAAATCTTATATGTTACAATATGATTACTTTTTTGGGAAAATAAATAGTTTTATTCTTGTTTTTCTTTACCTCTAATTTTGTCTATCAATTTGTCACCAAATATATCTCTTAATATTATTGATATTGCTCTTGATATTTTACTGTGTAATGGAACCCAACTTGCTGCTCCATGATGTATTGAGTATGTATTATTTGTCATTTCAATTTTGCTTCCTGCAATAATTGTTCTAGGATTTATTGGATCAAAATAATCTGTCGCATAAATCTTTATATTGTTAGATAATTGTTGGCATTCATCTTTTATTTTTAATCCTTCATTTTCTAACAAGTATTTTGTTAATATACGTGGCGATGAATATTTCAGCTGAAGCTTTCCATCATAACAAAAATGAAGTTTACAATATATATTAAAAATATTATTAATAGTTTTATTGTCCTTTTCAGCTCCCATTATTAAGCCTGGATTAGTAAATAATACATTTTTCTTGACATGTTTATTGAAAGCAAAAAAACAAACATTTTCTCTTAAATCATCAAATCGTTTTAATACTTCAACGTCTGTATCTAGAAAAAAACCACCATATTCTTTTAAGACAAAATAACGAGCCTGATCAGAAACAAATGCATATTTTTTATACTCATATGCTTCTTTCATAAAATTATATTTTTGATATGGAATATTTGTTTCATCCCATCTCATTATTTCATAATCAGGCATAATAGTTTTCCAACTATTTATGCACTTTTCAACAATTGGTGGCAAAGGATTATTTCCGAACCAACAGTAATGAATTATTTTGGGGATCATTATTAAATGGATTTTATATTTAAATATTTTTTATTTGAGATGATTATATTTTGTATAATAATATATAATATGAATTCACTCGATTCAAACCAATATTCCGTAAGTAATAGCAAACATACAAACGTATTTAGAAGAAATAAATATAAATAGTCTGTATCATTTTTTGATTCTATTCTCATCTTATTAATCCTTTTAAACCAGAATAAATAAAATATGATGAGAAAAATAATTCCAATTTCTGCACCAAAGGCGACAAATGAAGAGAATGGTTTATTACGTGCTCCATCTGTATAAGAGTCATAACTGACTAAATCTGAATTCCAAAGAGGATATATATATTCATTGTGATATTTTGGCATATGATGTCCTAATAGTTTTGTAAATATATTATCAGAATCATCATTAATAAGAAAACAAGTTCGACTATTATAACCGCCTGGGCCAACACCTGTAAATATAACAGACATATCAGTAGTTATAAGTTCATAAAAGTTATAATACATAACTCTTTTGCGTGCATTATTTTGTGAATCATCTTTGTCAAGAAATAGTTCAATATTTTTCTTGTTATAATCTAATATATCTTTTGCTGTATACGTTAAAACAATTATAGAAAGAATTAATACTATTAATATTTTAAATAAATTTCTTAATTTAATATTTGCAATAAGATATATTACAATAGTTATAGCAAAAGTTAGAACAGTTAATCCTGAAAAGCAGAAAATAAATGAAAAAAAGAAAAAAAGAAAATTTAAAATGATTTTTTTTGATATATTACCTTTTAATATATAAGATAAATAATAAAGCATTACATAGGCATTTACAACGCTTAATCCTGATACACCTTTAAAATGTGTGCCATATAAATATCCAAAATCATCAACCGTTCTAAAAACTATAAAGCGACAAATAAATCCACTAAGATCAATTATAATTAACCAAAACCGTAAACTTTTTAAAAAAGTATTCCATGTAACAAGAGGTTTTACTTTTCTTATGTCACAAAACATTAAATAGACAATAGGAAAACATATCCAAATATATAATATAAAATTTGCAAAGTCTATATAACCTCTAAATAAACCTATCATAGATGATATGCCAATTAGAGAATATAGTATGATTATATCCTTATTAAACTCTCCTTGAAACAGATTCCTTAATGCTAATGGTAATAATGGTGTAATAAGGATTATAACAGCTCTTAGTGGACTTACAAATAATATAGATAAAATATACGATATTTTTTGTGCTTTTTGCATAGATGATATTTATTAATAAATTTTTATTTATGAATCAACATCACAAATAGAATGGCTCATGCCATTATCAAAATTAAATATAATACTATCTGGGTTTTCTTTAAAATAATTGTTTATCTTTATCTGGAAATTCTTACTTTCTATTTTTCTGTATCCTGTTGATATTAATTTTGCAGGTATTCCTCCAATGATTGATTCTGAAGGAATGGCTGAAAAATCTTTGCCAACCAAACTATTACTTGCAACGATTGTTTTATCCGGAATAATTGCTCCACCTGTTATTGTAGATGAATTACATATCCAGCAATATTCACCTATAAATATTGGAGTTGCTTGTTTTTTTACTATATTTTTATTGAAATCAGCTATATAATGAAAATTCGTATCGAATACTTGGCATCTATGTACAATCCAGGATTGCGCACCGATGATTATTTTTGAATAAGCCGTGACATTGCAAAAACTGGTTATCTTTGTTCCATCTCCTAAGTCAAGCAGGCCATTTTCACCAACGTTTATTTTATTTCCACTTCCAATCTCACATATACCTCTGAATATGACCTTACCCCATATATTTAGCTGACTGTTGCCTGCTGCATATTGTGGGCCTCCCGGTATAGTAACATTTAATCTTACCATACCTGTTTTACATTTATCAATACATTCCATTCGGCCGTATTGAGAAAATAATTTTGGCCATCCATAAACGAATACCGGGAACTTTATAGCTTGCCTTATTGGAAAAAAAACGAAATTAATATATAGTGTATATATCGGATTAAACCAATGACACCAAAATATGCGTACTATTTTTAGTGAATATGCTCTTCTTATTTTATTTATCAATTTCATTTTTTGTATTGTTTAAATTTATTATTTATTGCAGCTTTAACAAACATCCGTTCTTGCGATGTTATGCCGACATTCCATATTATAATACCAGTAACGAATATCGATATGGCAATGAAGACAAACATTAATATAAGCGTATCTGGCATCAGATATCTTATTGCATAGTTTAATAATAACGATAGTGATAATACTGCAAATATTGGCCTTATGACATTTCTGAAATAGTCATAATATGAATAGTTGATATATTGTTTAATAATTTTCAATACTACGAGCAGGTAGCATAACCTGACAAAGAATAATACGACATATACACTGACAGGTGAGGCTCCACTTTTTAAAAATACATAGGCTAAAGGAAAAACCATAAGAAAAACTCCGCTGCCTATCATTATGTATTTTTTTAGTTTACCAACAGCCAGAGCTATTGACCATATTGGATTATTCAAGACATTAATGAGTGAATATGCCAAAATCCAAATAGTAAAAATATTTGTATATTCAGGAACTTCTTTTAACCATAAATGTAAGATTCTGTCTATGCACAGCATTATTGGTAAAGAAAGCATCCATAGCATAAAGAATGAATATTTTGAACTGTTGTAAAATAGTTTCAATAAATATTCGTTATCTCCTTGTGCATAAGATTTTACAATTTGGGGACGTACAGAAACAAAGAAATTTGTTGTGAAATTGTTTACAGCACTATTTATTTGAAAAGATATTCCACGTGCAGCATTTACAACAGGGCCGAAAAACATATTGAGTAAGATATTCACTCCGGAATCATTCACGGCATAAACGGCTGTACCTACAGTATTCCATCCTACAATAGATGATGTTTTTTTTAATAATGATTTATCCCATATGTAATATAGTTTACATTCCTGATATCGTTTACGGCTGTAGATAAAGTATGTAGATTGTACTATTAAGGAAACAAATAGCATTAAAGAACCATACACTATAAGCCTGTCAAAAGGTGTTATACTAATTGCATACGCAATGGCAAGACGGGCACAGCCCTCAAAAATACCTACATACGAATATATGTTCATGTCCTCATGAGCAATAATTTCAGAATTAAAAACTATGCCCATGAGCGTAATGCATAATGAAATTAGCGTAAACTGATAAACCCAGATTGCGGCTGTAAGTCTTTCCGGGGGTATTGTCAGCTTATTATAAACAAACCATAATCCTATTGTTTCCCCCAAGAAAATAATGATGACTGACACTACTAAATATAAGATGAGGTGCTGGCAAAAAACATCATTAGCACCTTTAATGTTGTCTTTTCCTAATTCTACATTAAGAAAACGCTGAGTGGCATTAGCTAACGAGGACTGGAAGAATATAAACATTGAGGCCAGTCCGCCAACAACATTATAAATTCCATAATCCTCTATTCCCAACTTGTCAAGAACAATTCTTGACGTAAATAACGTGATAGCCATAAGAAACAGCATTCGTATATAAAGGAATACTGTATTCTTGGCTATTCGTTTACTTTTTGAATCCATGTTTAAAATAAAGAATCAAAATTAACACGTTCAAATGCTTCTAAGTGTCCTCCACGTGTCGCATTATATATTTTTATGCCATGTGTGTCAGCATATTTACGTGCATATTCGTATGCGATGTTCATCTCCCAGGTAGATCCTACAAGTTTTTTATCATCAGGGTTGCTGCCTGCAAAATACGATTCAGTTCTGTTGTTTACAATTGTACCATCTTTCTTTTTCTCCAGACCATAGGAATTATCACATCCAATGATATATAATTCGTGGAAACCCATATATGCTGCAATTTCTATCATAACATAAGTAACTGTAGCAATTGTATAAACAACATCTTCAATATCATCAGAAAACTTAGGATTGTCTAATAACGCCCTGTCACCATTTGCATTAAACCATATGACGTTGCCTTTTATTTTACGCGTGGCGCAATAACTGTTCTTGCGAAAGAATTTAATGTCAGCAGGAATTTTATTTATTGCATTGACTAATGAATATTGATATGTTTCATCTACCACAGTGTAAAATGAAGGTCTCCATTTCGTTTGTGGAAATATTTTGTCTATTTTATTAGAAGCAAAAGAATATTCATTGTTTTTACATATCTTTTCCAAATCTTCTGCTTTCAAACTAGGGCCATTACAAATTATGAAACATCTTTTACCTGCATATTTATTATGTAACTCTTTTATTTTTGCATTATTGACGTTGCCCTTTCCCGAAAGCTTAAAAAGATATACGCTGAATTGTTTGCGTAAATTCTTTATTCTATTTTTTATAAGTGATAACATTTATATATTATTTAAAATAGTTTTCAAGAATCAAGAAAATACGATATAAGCTAGCTATTTTGATAAAATCAATATAGCTAATAGCTTATATTGTATGAGTAAAGGATCTTATGATATTTAATACTTAATACCCTCTTTCAATATCCATTTTTCAGTACGTTTCAAATCGTCTTCGTCATGAACATCAAAGCTTTCCTTTACGATAATAGGTTTAATATTATTACCCATGAATGTCCACGGTTCTTGTCCTGGTTTATCGCTATAGATAGAATTCTTCAGGTTTAAAGTCCAGAAATTATGGCAAAGTACAAAATTCATTGGCAAGTCTTGTCTGTTTGTTGAAATATGTTGATTGTGAAAATCAAACCATGTGTCTAAGCAGCCATCTTCTCTTAATCTTTTTGAACGGTATGGATGATTATCCATTTCCAATAAAACTGGACAAGATGCAGATAAATTAGGGTTATCAATAAGATTATTTATAGATTCTGTTATCCACTCTGTTTTCACAATACCAGAATTAGCTAATAATACGACTAGAATATCTGGTTCAACTCCATCATCTTTCATGACTTTTAATGCATGCATAATTGCATCTACGTGTTGTGATGTCGGTGCGGCTAATTCCGCAGGTCGTATAATTTTTTTATATCCACAATCTGCTGCTGCATTAAGTATTTTATCATCATCACTGCTAACATAAAAGTCTGTTATCAACTTACATGATTTAGCAGCCATTGCAGGATAATACAATAAAGGTTTTCCTAAAACAGGCAGGACATTTTTATCTTTCAATGTGTTATTTCCACGTCCTGTTAATAATGCTACAACTTTCATTTGTTTAAATTTTAATTGGTTATACATATGTATTATATACAATCTATTGTGGTATCAAGAAAAATAATTTTGATGATTCTGTTATTTACAAAATCATTTTTTTGAATTTTATTTTTCCTGTTCTTATTTTCAAAAATAAATGGTTTTGTGTTTGAAATACAGTGAAATTGAGTGCTGAAATCAGTGAAATGTGATAGAGAAACCAATGACTTAGTTAAGTGAAAGAATAGAAATACAATAGCTTTGAATAATATTAAGAATTAAAACATTCTTTCCATGTTATTGCTGCTTCATTTTTATATTTTAATTCTTTACGCTTTGCTGCTTGTGATTTCTCCTTTATCTTTAGTCATGATCAGTCACTTTGATTTGTATAATTATTTTACTTTGGTGCTAATTGTATTGTAATTTATCTTTACATATCGAGAGCATAATCACCTTGTAGTAAGGTTGTATATATTTTGTTCGTTATGCAACATTTATTGTTCTATATCAGAAAATCTTTTTTCGGTTTTGAAAAAGATTTTGAAAATAAATATTTACATTTTATTTTTCGGTTTTATTTTTTTATTTCAAAAAAGATTTGGCCTTTTTCGCGTTTTTTGCTACAGGTAGTGATTAAAGCCTGCAGTGCTCTGTCAAAGGACAACCGCACAGGTGTAAGTTGTTGTATATATGCATATTACGTTTGTTTCTTATGTCATTTTCAGCCTTCCAGAGCACTGTAAGAGTGATAGGGTGGTAAGCTGTTTTCAAAACTTTTTATATATATGCGATAAAATAAATTATCGGCATGTATATATATTCATTTTATTTTTTTGCGCGTATATAATATAAAAAGTTTATAAAGTAGGTGGTAAACCTAGCACTGCGTGAATTAAAAGCCCCACCAAACCTCCCCCGTGGGGAGGCTTTTGTTTCTTGGTAGTTAGAGTAGTATTTTCTAAGTGAAGAGCAGGCGCAAAAGCGCAAACGAAGTTCAGCGTTAGCTAATTAAAAATGAAAAGTTAAAAGTGAAAAACGCCTGACGGAAGTGAAGAGTTAAGAGTGAAAAATCCAATCGCTTTGTTGGATCTTTTCGCAAGCACTATGTTTGCTATTGACTCTAACTCCTATAACAACTTTAACTTCTTTAACTCCTATCCGGATTCTGCATCTGTCCTTCTTTTTACCTCTATTCTTAATAGTTTATCTTTACATATCTAGAGCATAATCACCTTACTGTAACCTTATCACGTTTTTGCACATTTTAGTCGATTTTCAACATATAATGAATGTTAATTTTTTGTCATCCAAAATTTGGATATTAACATTGTTAACGTTTTTTTTACTCGCTTTTTCGGCATATTTTCGCATAAAAGTGACAACCTTGCCTATAAGGTTGCAGTGGTATACACCTCATCATCACGCATTATCTTATATCATTTATTATCAACGCCTTACACCAGATAATAGTTCCGAAATTACGACAAAACAGGCATTAGGGTGTGATAGGGTGGTAAGTAGGTTTCGTAACTTTTATATAATATTTGTGTTTTGTGTCATCCAAAATGGATATTAACACTTATATTCCTCGGGCGCGCGCGTAAGGAGTTTATAGAGCAGGTTACCACCCTATAACAGGGTGAATTAAAAATGAAAAATTAAAAGTGAAAAATGCCTGGCGGAATTTAGAGTGAAAAATCCAAATACTTTGCCGGATCTTTTCGCAAGTACTGCGTTTGCTATTGACTCTAACTCCTAGCTCATCTTAGTGATTTAACTCCCAATGACAATAGCACAGGAAGCCATGTGTCTTTATTGCTTCTTGCCAGCATCAGGACTAACTTTCTTAATTTTTAATTGCTCAAGCCTGCTTCCTTGTTTGCTATTATGTCCGTTATTTGCTCTAATATAGCACCACTTCGGGTGCTCATGGTTTGATTTGTTACAGGCCGTGGGTGAAACACCCACGGTTACTGCAGTGTAGCCCTTCGGGCTATAAGTTAGCAATTGTCTAACATCTGTATTTAAGCGGATTGAATAAATCCTTATATTTAATTCCGGCGGATTAATTCTATTGATTGTCGGCTGCTCTCGGCATAACCAAATGAGATTTGCTTCTGCTCTCACTTGCACGACAATTGCAGATCCGCCGGCACAATAGTCTTGTTGATTATTATCGCAAACACTACGTTAGCATTTGGATTTTTCACTCTTCACTCTTAACTCTTCACTTCCGTCAGGCGTTTTTCACTTTTAATTTTTCATTTTTAATTGCGCTTTGCGCCTGCTTTTCGTTCTTCACTTAGAGAAATCGAAACTTAAGCCTCCCCATGGGGGAGGTTTGGTGGGGCTCTTTATTTGCGCCTCAGTCTCTTGTGAGTTGGGTGATGAGCTGTGTGAAGTAGTTGCGCCACTCGTTGAGCTTTTCTTGTTCTGCCTGCTGTTGTGGCGACTTGATGAGGCGATAGTTTTCTATCCTGCGCTTGTAGCCGTCTACTATTATCGAGTTGGCGGCCAACAGCTGGATGCAGGTAAGGCTGTCGCCAGACTTCAGGTTATTGTCTTAGACTGCTTTAATGAATCCGTGACGTACATGCAGCTCTGTTTCTAGTGTCCTGCAGCTGCGGCAGGTTGACTTAACTAATTTGTCGATAACCACTGTGGTTAACAGACGTGCCTTCTTTTCGGCTGATTCTAAATTTTTCATTGTTGTATAATTGAATTTACACAATATCATTTTTGGTGCCGGCGGATTATCATCGGTAGTTATAGTAGTTAAAGAAGTTATAGTAGTTAAAGTCATATGCTTTGTGGCTTCTTATCATAACTTTTTGTACCGAGGATTATCATCGGTAGTTATAGTAGTTAAAGAAGTTATAGTAGTTAAAGTCATATGCTTCGTGGCTTCTTTTCTTTGTACCGGCGGATCTGCGCTCCGCCGGAATTGAATATAAAGATTTGCAATCTGATTACTTCCTATGTGGCATTACCTTATATTTTTAATGCAAACCTATGCATTAGATTTTTCATTACTCACTTCGTAAGGCAGCGGTATTTTTAGCGGATCAGGAGATCCTTATATTATATTCCGGCGGAGCGCAGATCCGTCGGAACAATAGCAACGTAGTGCGTGTGCTTTGCCGATTATTGTCAATTGTATTACATTGAAAAGGATCAACAAGACATATGACTTTAACTCCTAGCTCACCTTAGTGAGCGATAACTACTTTAACTCCTTTAACTCCTAATCTTTCGTACCGGCGGATCTGCGCTCCGCCGGAATTGAGTATAAGGATCTCCTGATCCGCTTACTTCCTAAGTGGCATTACATCATAACTTTATACCAAACATTAGCAAACGTAGGTAATGATTGCAAGTAATTTCTTTAGTCTTTAATTTTTACTTTTTATTGCCATCTGTTCACTGTTAATTTTTCACTTATATAGCGTTGTGTTAGCAACTTTTTTGTCCCGTTGGGGACAAAATGGTGAAATATGTTCAGAGTGGCTATATCTTTGCACAGTCTGTAGCTAATGGAGTGGGGTGTTATCCTGCCGATGAAGCTTTGGGCGATTTATGTCCGGTGTATTTTTTACCTGACTGATATTGCCCGCCTTTACGGTTAAGTTCTGAAATTAATTGGAGATATGATGATATATGTGGTGTTTATTATGACGATTCTGTTACTCTATCGGATCGAGCAGGTCGCGCGATATATTGACCTTGGCGCTGCCGAGGATGCCGATGTCGATGACGAGGCTGGTGCTGTTGTCGGGACACTGAAGGACATAGCCTTCGAGGCCCATGAGCTTGCCTCCGTTGACGCGTACTTTCTCGCCACGGCGCAACGGGCGCGGATCGATGGTTACGTCGCTCTCGGCATCGCTGACCATGCGCATAAGGCTGCGCATCTGCTGGTCGGGGATGACGGCAACGGGGCGATGGCCGTTTTCGGGACTGCCGGCTATGTTGACCATGAAGCGCTTGATGTATGGCAGAAACACTATCTCCTTGCGGCGCATGAGGTCGGTGCAGCGGATGAAGACGAGGGTGGGGAAGATGATGCGCTCTACGAGCTTGCGGCGGCCGTTGCGCCATGTGCGCATCTCCTTCTGTGCTGCCACATAGACCTCATAGTCTTTTTCGCTGTCAGGCTGCGACGCAATGCGTGCCAGAAGCCTCTCGCAACAAAGTTTTTCGGAGTTGTTGTTTACGACGGCTATATACCAATGTTTGCCGTTTTTGGCTGCTTTTGGCACGCCTACGGCGCCGTCGGTAGGTGTTACCGCCGGACTTTTAACATGCATCGGTGTATTGCTATCCATAATAGTCTCGTCTGCTTAGCTCAACAAATTGATGACTCACTCTTACGAAGAGTACATCTAACGTTGCAAATTTACGAATTTATTTTTTATTACCAATATTTTGCCGATAAAAATAGTGTTTATTCATGTTTTCAAAGTTGTTACAATATGAACTTATGTGAACCAAATGAATGTCATATTGTTTCTTATTCTCTGATTATCAAACATTTAGCAACGTCAGACTTACTCTTCGTAAGAGTAAGTCGTTTTGAACATACAGCCCTAAATATTTATTCAGATACCATTGAGGATGTCGCGGTTGGCATCGTCTATTTTCCCGGTCTTGATGGATGCGAGATATATCTGCGTGGTGTTCTCGGAGTCGTGGCCCATTGCCTGACTGATGATGCCTATGGAGATGTCTTTCTCCTTGGCTGCCGTGGCCCACGAATGGCGCGCAACATACATGGTGAGCGGAATGGGGATGCCTGCCATGACGCCTATCTTCTTGAGGTTGCGGTTGACGCGGAGCATGGCGTTGAGATACTGGCTGCGCTCGGTGCCGTCTTCACGGACGATGACGGGAAGGAGATATTGTGTGGAAGAAGGGCCGTAGGCGTCGACGATGGCCTGCATGGGGCGCTCCCATCTGACGGTGAGCTGCTGCCCGGTCTTCTTGCGGCTGTAGACGACGTAGTTGTTGTTGAGGTCTTTTTTGCGCAGAAATGCCATGTCGACAAACGACATGCCGCGCATGTAGAACGAGAAGAGAAACATGTCGCGCGCAAAGGCAAGTGGGGTGTGGGCAGCGAGGTTGAGAGCCTTGATGCGGCTGATGTCGGCAAGGCTGACGGCGCGGCGCGAGGTCTTGTCGACACCCGTGTAGACGGTGGCAAAGGGATTGCCCTTAGGGACGATGCCTTCGGCTGCGGCTTTGTTGTAGACGCTGCGCAGGATGCGCATATAGAACGACGTGGTGTTGCGGCAAAGGCGACGGGAGCGCAGCCACGACTCATACGACTCGACGAACGGGGCGGTGAGCATGGAGAGGCTGATGTCGGCGCCGTTGCGGAATGTGGTGATGCTGCTGAGTGTCTGTCGGTAAGTGTCGGCGGTGCGCAGTCTGCCCTGGGCACTGAGCATGCGGATATGTCGGTGCATGAAGGCGAACAGCGAGTGGTTGACAGCCTGTTGAGAGTTGCGGTAGCAATGGATGATGTCGGCAGTGTTGTAAGGCAGACCGCTGCAGTCGTATTTGCTGATTATGCCGTTGAGCCGCTGCATCTCGTGTCTGATCCTGTTGCGTATGCCGAGCAGCGTGGCTGTGCGTCTGGCAGATACCGGCGACATGATGAATATGCGGCTGTTGGGTTCGTCCCATTCGTCGGCAAAGATGCGGCATCTGGTGCTGAGCGTCTTAACCGTATTACGGTGTATAATCTGAAAATACAATGTGCCTTTGCGGCTGCTGTCAGCCGCCATCCTGAATGTTAGTCTTACTGTAGTCATGGTAAATGTTTTTTAATATAAAATATATGATTGGGAAATTAACAAATAAATAATGGGGTAGGAGTTAGAGTAGTTAAAGTAGTTATAGAAGTTAAAGTCAAATGCAAACGTAGTGCTTGCGAAAAGGACCAACAAGGCTATTGTGCCGGCTGATTTGCAATCTGCCGGAATATAATATTAGGATCTCCTGATCCGCTAAAAGTACCGCTGATTTAGGTGAAGTATAAATGATGCAATGACAAAATAGGAAGTAATCGGATCAAAGATCCTTATATTCAATTCCGGCGGAGCGCAGATCCGCCGGCACATTTGCAACGTAGTGCGTGCTTTCATATCCTTTGTTTCGGTAGTTAGAGTAGTTAAAGTAGTTATAGAAGTTAGAGTCAAATGCAAACGTAGTGCTTGCGATAATAATCAACAAGACTAATGTGCCGGCGGATCTGTGCTCCGCCGGAATATAATATTAGGAGCTGCGCTCCGCTAAAAGTACCGCAGTCTTACGAAAATAAAGAGTGAAGAACGAAGAGCTGGTGCAAAAGCCAGATGGGCTTCTGTTGAAAAAGGACAATTAAAGAGTAAAAATCTTAACGGCGCTTCTTGCTAATCAATTATTTCATATATTTGTGCCGTAGAAGTTTATTAACGTATAGAATAAGGAGGAAAAGATGGAAAAGATAGTTTTATTAGCGGCTTTGATGCTTAGTCCGTTTGCAGGAAGATGCGAAACAGACCTGACGGGATGCTGGATTGAGCAAGTGCCTAAGGAAATAGCATACATGCGGGGCATGTGTCTTAACGACGACGGCAGCGCGGAGTCTATCGGTATGGCTACGCTGAGATACTGTTACTGGAGGACTGAAGGCGACCGCCTTATACTTGACGGAGAGAGCATCGGCAACGGACAGACGATAAATTTCTCTGACACGTTGCGCATTATCAACGTAGCTAAAGACACGCTGACACTTGAAAGGCGCATGAACAAGGTGGTGTATGTGCGCAAGTCGGCTATCAATGAGCCTATAAAAGGCAGAAGAGTGCAGCGTACTGCACATGCCGGCTTTGAATGGCGTGAGCTGAAAGGAGCCGGGATGAAGCTGAGGGTTCAGCGTAACGATAAGATAAGACTGATGGCCGATCCGCAGCTTCCGGGTATCGTGATGGTGAGAGACGGCGACGAGAGGCCGCACAGGCTTATTCAGGTGTTCAGCATCAACGGCAATGACATCAACGGGGTGATAGACGCCATTGAGAAGGCCGGAGGATGGGACAAGGAGCAGCCGGGCAAGTTTAAGCAGGTGAAGTCGGGGCGCGAGGGCGTGAAACGCTACGTGATGGTTCCTGACGGCGACTATGCCAAGGCAACGGATAAGCTTATGAAGACGGAGCCTGTGGCATCGACATGTAACGGATGGGGCGTAGGCAACAGCGGAAGCAGATATTTTGAGATGTATGACGGCCATCCGGGTAAGGTGGTGTTTGTAGAGATTGGTCAGGACGCTCCTCTGTTCGACGAAAACAGCGTAACGCTATGTGATGAGCCTGACAGCACCTTGTCGCGCGATGTGCTTTACACGATGAAGGGCGAGATGAGTCTGGCTCATGAGGTGCGCTCCTTCAGGCCCGACGGGACGGATGACGAATACTGGATAGTGGACAAGACCGGTCGTCTGGAGGATATGTACGACAAGATAACGGGAGGACAGAAGAACGGCAACCCTGTAGACGTAACTCTGCGACTGGAATATAACGGCAAATGGGACACCGGCTTCGCCGAAGACTACGACGGCGTATTCTTCGTAAGGGAAATAGTGGAAATTAAGTGAAAAGCAGGCAGGCGCAAAAGCGCAATTAAAGAGTGAAAAAAACATGCGCTAATATTATTGGTAGTTAAAGTAGTTAAAGAAGTTATCGCTCACTAAGGTGAGCTAGTAGTTAGAGTCATATGCATTGTTGATTCTTATCATAACTTCATAATCACTACGTTTGGTAATGTACCGGCGGATCTGCGCTCCGCCGGAATTAAATATAAGGATCTATGATCCGCTAAAAATACCGCTGCCTTACGAAGTGAGTAATGAAAAATCTAATGCTAAGTTTGCATTAAAGATATAAGGTGAAGTCAAATAGGAAGTAATCAGATTGCAAATCTTTATACTCAATTCCGGCGGAGCACAGATCCGCCGGCACATTAGCAAACGTAGTGCTTATGCAACGTGGTTTTGCTTAATCCAATTATGAAATCCATTTCTGTGTTTGCTAATTATGAAACGTAGTTCAGCATTAGCTAATTGTGAAACGTGGTTCAGCGCAGCTAATTATGAAATGTCGTTCAGTTTAATCCAATTATGAATTACTTCAACCTGCAAGTGAGAGCATAAGTAAATTATATTTGGTTATGCCGAGCGCATCCGACAATCAATAGAATTAATCTTCGATAATAATCAACAAGACTAATGTACCGGCGGATCTGCGCTCCGCCGGAATTAATTATAAGGATCTCCTGATCCGCTTAAAATACCGCTGCCTTACGAAGTGAGTAATGAAAAATCTAATGCTAAGTTTGCATTAAAGATATAAGGTGAAGTCAAATAGGAAGTAATCAGATTGCAAATCTTTATACTCAATTCCGGCGGAGCACAGATCCGCCGGCACATTAGCAAACGTAGTGCTTATGCAACGTGGTTTTGCTTAATCCAATTATGAAATCCATTTCTGTGTTTGCTAATTATGAAACGTAGTTCAGCATTAGCTAATTGTGAAACGTGGTTCAGCGCAGCTAATTATGAAATGTCGTTCGGTTTAATCCAATTATGAATTACTTCAACCTCTAATAACAAAAAAACGGAACTCCGTTTAGGAATTCCGTTTGGGGTGGAGGGTGGGGCTCGAACCCACGACATTCAGAACCACAATCTGACGCTCTAACCAACTGAACTACATCCACCGTGTTAGTTGCTTAATGTCTTAAAGCGAGTGCAAAGGTACGGGATTTATTTTAAACTACCAAATAAATCCCGTATTTTTTTTGCTTTTTGTTTAATTTGCCGGTGTTTTAGGAGCCTGAGGCGCTGCAGGAGCTGCTTTTTGGTCAGCTTTCTGAGCATTGTTACCAGCCTTAGCCGGAGCAGCCTTCTGTGTCTGGCTAGCGCCAAATCCGGGAAGGTTTGTCGGGTTAGTCTGCTGCTGTTCAGTTGCAGCCTTCTCGATAACACTCTCAGATGTTGTTGCCTTAGGAGCAACATAAGCGCATACAACGCTGAGAACAACCATGGCTATTGCAAGTCCCCATGTTGTTTTCTCAATGAAATCAGTGGTCTTGCGCACACCCATGATCTGGTTTGATGATGAGAAGTTTGACGCAAGTCCTCCTCCTTTAGACTCCTGGATCAGCACGATGCCTATCATGAGCAGTGCTGCCAGCACGATTAAGATTACGAATAATGTATACATTTTCTTTTATTTATATTTATTATTTATTATCAGTTTTTCCAAAAATCGGATTTGGTCTGCAAAGTAAGCATTTTTTTTTGGATAATTCAAATTTAAACGCTTAATAATTTCCAATGCCTTTGAATATCGGCCTTGTTTTATGTAAATTTGCGCCAAAGTCTCGGTAAAATAGTTCTCGTCGCCCTCTTTTTTGTCGTTGTCCTCTATTTCAGGCACATACTCGGGCTCGTCCTTCAGTTCTATTTTTCCGTTCTCGTTGTTGATGAAGTTGTCTATGAGGTCTTGTCCCTTCATGACGGGCTGCTGTGTGTCGTCTGTGTCGCCTTCAGTATCAAGCAGATAGGCCACATAGTCGATGGCAGCGTCGGCAGGTGTGGGCTTGCGCTTCTTTTTGCGCTCCTTGTTTTCCTCTTCCTTCTTGTCTTCGGGTATGGTGTCGAGAAACTGCTCTATGAGCGATATGGTTCTGTTGCCGCCTTCTGCCTCTTTCTTATTGTCTTTCTCAGTCTTTTTCTCCTGCTGTGTGGTGCGCAGCTTGTAGTGTGCAGCCTCCACGAGATTGAACACCACCTTGCGGTCGGTGATGTAGACGGCAGAGCGGCGCAGCTCCTCGTCGAACGAAGGGTCGTGAAGAAGATACAGGTTTTGCAGTAACAGCAAACGGGCCGGCTGGTAATAGGGATACAGAGCAAGGAGGGAACGCAAGTCGTAGAGCGTTTCCTTGTCCATCTGTTCCGGATGCCTTATTAGCTGCTCGAGGTCTATGTTCATATGGTCTGCTTGTTACCAGTTTGCTACTGTAGCGTTGAATATCTGATCTGTGATGTCCTCAACCATCTGTGTTACGAGTTCTTCCTGAACAGAGTTGAGCGACTGTGTAGTCTCGAATGTAGACGTGGCAGTGAACTGCTTTTCGAAGTCCTCGCTGTGGTTGGCATTGTTGGTAAACCTTACGTTTACCGTCATCGACAGCTCTGCCTGTGCCGATGTACCTTCAGCCGTTACGGCCTTGTTGCGCTGCGAATATTGCGTTATTTCGCCTTCAATCTTCATGTCGCCGTTGCGCTTTACCTGAATGAGGCGTGTGTGGTTGGCGAACACGTCCTTAAGCTGGTTGTTGAAGATGCTGGCCATAGGAGCCCATACGTAGCTTGAGCGGATGGGGAAGTCGGCTATCTGTATTGTCTTGGTCTTGGTGTAGTCGATACTTGCTCCGTTGAACTTATATGACACGCTGCATGACACCAGCAGGAGCATCATGACGGTTAATAGTGCTGTCTTTATATGATTGATTCGCATAAGTTGTTTGTTGCCGCTTTGTAAATGTTTGTTGCTTAATATGAGCTTCTTGTCATATCGTTGGCCGTAGGACATTATTTCTCCAGTCCGTACTGCTTTATTCTTCTGTATAATGTTCTGTCGGAAATGCCAAGTTCCTGAGCCGCCTTCTTGCGGTTGCCGCCATTGCGTTCGAGAGCCTTTTCAACCATCTGACGTCCTATGTCTTCAAGATTAAGACTTTCGGGCTCTGATATTTCTTCAGCCACGGCGTCTTGTACGGTCGGTGCCGCTGTGCGTGCGGGTGAGCTGATGGTTGCCGACGGCTGGTCTGTAATGATAGACGGCAGGTTAGAGGCTGACGTGTCTACCGTGGCGCTGCGTGCAGCGTCGAGCTGTTTGCGCAGACTGTTCATGTCGCGGCGCAAGTCGCTTACGTTGCCGCGGAGCTCATAAAGAATCTTATATAAAATCTCGCGTTCGCTCTCGTAAGAGTGGCTTCCGGGCGAGCTTATCGTTGCCAGCTGTGTGCTCTCGGCGTCCTCTGGGATGAACTTGTGTATTGCCTCGCCGCTTATTTCGCGTTCCTGACTTAACACAGACATCTGTTCTGTGATGTTCTTCAGTTGTCTTACGTTGCCGGGCCACTTATATTTAAGCATTATATATTTTGCCTCGTCAGAGAGGGTTATTTTGGGCAGATGATATTTCTCGGCCATCTGCATGGCAAAGAGGCGGAACAGCAGCAGAATGTCTTCGCCGCGGTCGCGCAGCGGCGGAATCTGTATTGGAATGGTGTTGAGCCTGTAATACAGATCTTCGCGGAAACGGCCTTCGCTGATGGCCTTGCGCATGTTGACGTTGGTGGCAGCGACAATTCTGACGTCTGTCTTCATTATCTTCTGTCCTCCCACGCGTATGTATTCGCCTGTTTCGAGAACGCGGAGCAGTCGTGCCTGTGTGGCCATTGGCAGCTCGCCAACCTCGTCGAGGAATATTGTGCCCTTGTTGGCAACGCCGAAGTAGCCTTCGCTTTCGCCGATGGCACCGGTGAATGAGCCTTTCTCATGGCCGAACAGTTCGCTGTCTATCGTGCCTTCGGGGATAGATCCGCAGTTGATGGCAAAATATTTCTCGCGGCGTCGCGGAGAGTTGTCGTGTATTATACGTGGAATAATCTCTTTACCCACACCGCTTTCGCCGATTATGAGTACAGAGAGATCTGTCGGTGCGACCTGCATGGCCACATCGATGGCGCGGTTTAATCCGTCGCAGTTGCCGACGATATTATAACGCTGTTTTACTTTCTGTAGTTCAGAAGTGTTCATTTATTCTGCAAAGTTACATAATTTATTTTATATAACACCGATGCATTGCATTTTTAATGTAATTTTAGTTATATCACGTGCTTTGAGGGGGATTGTCGGTAGTTAGAGTAGTTAAAGGAGTTAGAGTAGTTATCGCTCACTAAGGTGAGCTAGGAGTTAGAGTCAAATGCCTTGTTGATTCTATTCAATGTAATACAATTGACAATAATCGGTGAAGTACACGCACTACGTTGCTATTGTGCCGGCGGATCTGCGCTCCGCCGGAATTTAATATAAGGATTTTTCAATCCGATTACTTCCTATTTGACATCGCCTTATATCTTTAATGCAAAATTATCATTGGATTTTTCATTATTCACTTCGTAAATCAGCGGTATTTTTAGCGGATCAGGAAATTAGCTGCGCTGACCTTCGGTTCTTATATTTAATTCCGGAGGAGCACAGATCCGCCGGAACATTACCAAACGTAGTGCTTGCGAGATTTGCTTCTGCTCTCACTTGCACGACAATTGCAGATCCGCCGGCACATTAGTCTTGTTGATTATTATCGATCGTAACACATTGAAAAAATCCACAAGGCATATGACTTTAACTACTATAACTACTTTAACTACTCTAACTCCAAATGATAATACCCAATAAAGCAATTGGATTTTTCACTCTTCACTTTTCGTTTTTCACTTAAAAGCTTGGCTATTGTTGCTTGATTTTCTCGCTTACGGCTTCTCCTGTGTTCTTTTTCTCGAGCTTTATTAAAAGCAGTCCTATTGCGGTCCAGATGAGTTCGCGGATGCGCACTATAAGGGCTACGAAGATGCCGGCGCTGGCAGACATGGCGAGACTGGCGGTGGACATGATGAAGCCGCCCTCACGGCCGCCGAGCTGAAGGGGAATGAAGAACAGAAGGTTGGCGAAAAGACTGGTGAAGGCCAGGATAAGCACGCATGGGGCAAAGCTGACATCCGGTGTGAGGACGCGCAGGACAAAAAGAATCTCGAATGCAGAAAGAAAGCGGCAGACAAGCTCGAGCATTACGGCAGAGACAAACGACTTCTTGTTCTGACGGTGAAGTGCCGCAATCTGGCGGTCGATGGTGTCGAGCTGTTCCTTATGCTTGTCGATAAAGTTGCGCGAGCGTTTCTTTATGCCCGGAATGTGCTTTATCAGGTTCATTATCCTTACGGCCATGCCCTTCTGATAGCCTTTGATGAAGAACCATACGCCGAGGATGCAGAATGCGCCTGAGAGCGCAAGGACTATGCCCGTTACGAAGTTTGCCTTCTCGGTGAGCAGAAAGAGCAGGATGGAGAGCAGCCAGAACAGAAAATGGCTGAATATGTGGGTCATGGCATAAAGTATGACCGACGACGAGGCACGCTCTGTGCCTATCTTAGGCGACAAGGACATCACGCGGTAAGGCTCGCCGCCCATGAGTCCGCCGGGCGTGGCGTAGTTGAGGGCAAAGCCCGAAACGGTAATCTTGTAGAGCCACCAGAAGTTAATCTTGGGCTTCTCGTCAGAGCCGCTCCTTATTATAATATACCATGTGGCGGTATTGAATATATACAGAAAGGCCCATAAGGCCACAACGGCGAAAAACCAGTAGCCGGCATGCTGAAGGCCGTCCCATACCTGTTTGAAGTCGAGTTGTGTTATCATGATGATGAGCACAACTATTCCGAACACAAAAAATGCGTTCTGATATTTCTTTTTCATATTTAATCTTTTATGTTGCCCGCCAGGCATTTCATCGCACTGTGTAATCAGACGATGCGGTTTATTATAAGTGAGTTTATGTTAAGCACGGCCATGCTGGAGCGCAGCCGGATGCCTGTCCTTGCGTTTGCAGTCTGTCTTTCTGTCGTCATAAAGGCGATGCCGTCGCCTTTATGACTTATTTTTGCAGACTTTCGGGGCAGGTCATCTGTTTGGCAGTGTCCATGTTCTGCGCTAAAGTCAAACTGTCAGCCATGCCGAATCAAGATGTCTCACCTGAAGTTATTCCTCTTTGGCGTTCTTGTCGTCGCCGCTGTTGTCCTGTTCCTTAAACTTGTTTATAGAGAACCGTGCCTTCTCGCTGTCGTCACGCTTCTCGTGATAGAGCTTCTTCAGCGGATTGTTGAAAGGCTCGTCATATTCGATGCGGTTGCGGAAGACGTCGAGTGCGAGGTATATGGCATTTCTGAAAGAGCTTTCGTCAGCCATGTTCTTGCCTGCGATGTCGTAAGCCGTGCCGTGGTCGGGCGATGTGCGCACGATAGGCAGTCCGGCTGTGAAGTTTACGCCGTTGCCGAGATCGAGGCACTTGAACGGAGCCAGGCCCTGGTCGTGATACATTGCCAGTACGCCGTCGAATGCAGTGTAGCTCTCATGTCCGAAGAAGCCGTCGGCTGCGTATGGTCCGAAAGCACGTATGCCGTTGTCAGACAGTTCCTTGATGGCCGGTATGATAACCTCCTGCTCCTCACGTCCCAGCAGTCCGTCGTCGCCTGCATGAGGATTGAGCGCCAGCACGGCGATTCGCGGGTTTGAGATGCGGAAGTCGCGTTTCAGCGAATTGTGGAATATCGTGGCCTTCTCTATGATGCTCTCTTTGGTTATAGCCGCAGCAACGTCTCTGATGGGCAGATGTGTGGTTACAAGAGCCACGCGCAGCATGTCGTTGAGCAATATCATGAGAGCCTTGTCGCCATTGCCTGCACGCTCCTCGATATATTCGGTGTGACCGCAGAAATGGAAGTCGTCGCTCTGTATGTTGTTTTTGTTGATAGGTGCCGTTACGAGCACGTCGAACAGCCCCTCCTTGTAGTCGGCCATTGCCTTTTCGAGAGCTGCGAGCGATGCCATGCCAGCCTCTTTAGACGGATTGCCAAGGTCAACCTTTATCTCCTGGTCGAAAGTGGTGAGCAGGTTCACCTTGTTGTTGTGGGCTTCGGCAGCCGAGTTGATTATGGTGAAGTTGCCCTGAATGCCGAGAGCATTGCGGTGATAGGCTGCCACCTTGGGCGAGCCGTAGATGATAGGTGTGCATAATTCAAGCATGGCCGGCTCAGAGAATGTCTTGAATATTATTTCATACCCTATGCCGTTAGTATCTCCGTGCGTTATGGCAACGCGTAGTTTTCTGTTTTCCATATTCGTATATGTTTGTTATATCTGTTTCTTTCTTAACCTTATGTCAGTCGGTCTGCCGGCTGTCTTTACTGTTACTGCCGTTGGCGGCGTGCCTGCCTAGAGTGTATAGTGCAGCCTCGGCACTCCTTATCAGGTTGCGCTTGTTGGTGCCCGGCGCATAGACAAAAGCCTCTGCCACTATTACACGGCTGTTGACTGAGTCGACTGTAGAAAGCGACACGAACGGTCCGCCCATGGCGTCGTTGCGCATCTCCCACAGTCCGCGGCTTATCATCACGGTGCGTCCGTCTTCTGTTGCCAGTCCTGCCGTCACGCTTCCGGGAGTTGTCTGCATATACATGCCGTCGAGTTCGCCCGGTATGTTAAGTCTCATGACGCTGTCGCGCGCAGCCAGGGCGCGGTGTGCGTCGAGAGTTGTGCCGCTGTATGAGTAGACGCAGATGTTGCGCATGCGGTCGGGCCTGTTGTCCGAAAGCCATATAAAGTTGCGTCCCGTCTTGCCCGCCTTCATATCGGCAGGTATGAGCATGTCCCATCCGAACATACGCCTTATGCTGCTCTCGGCCTTGCGGTTGCTTCCGGCGCGCAGCGTTGATATTGCCGTGTTTATTTCTGCCCTTGTCAGCAGACTTGTGAGCCGGTGGCCAGCCTTTGCCATATATTGGCTGAGCTGTGATGCCGACGGCGTGTTGACATATACCACGAGCTGCGGTCTTGCCCATACGTTTTTCTCGTATCTGATGCGTGTCGACGTGAACACCGCCGGATTGACGGTTACTATTACTATGCAGCGCGCCAGCCGTGTGGTCTGGTTAAAGCGTGTGGTGTCTATAAGCGACACGTCGAACATAGGCTCGCGCTGTGGCAGTGAAGGCATGTCCTGCGTCAGGACGCTGTCTACTACGGCTGCGCAACGCCTGTCGGAAGCCACGAGCAGAACCTCGTAAGGCCGTCCGCCGCTCTTTGGCAACAGCGACTGCGGGCCGCCGCTGCATGAGCATAAGGCCACGATGGCCGTCAGGAGCAATAGCCGCAGACACTTTGTCACTTATCCTGGCTCTCCTTCCTTGCCGTGCTTAGCAGTCCGCAGGCAGCATAGATGTCCTGTCCGCGACTTGCCCTTATTGTTGTGAACACGCCGTGAGACGTAAGATAGTCGCGCAGCTTTTCCATTGTGGCGTCGTCGGCTCCGTGGAGGTCAACGCCAGGTATCTGATGGAATCTTATGAGGTTGATGCGGCAGTCGAGCCCCCTGAGCAGGCGGATTATCTCCTTGGCGAACACCATAGAGTCGTTGAGTCCGCCGAAGACGATATATTCGAACGACAGGCGGCGCTGATGGCTGAAGTCGTAGTTGCGCAGCAGTTCAACGACATCTGCGATAGGCATGCCCTTTTCGGCAGGCATTAGCATGGCGCGCTGCTCGTGGACAGGCGAGTGGAGGCTTATTGCCACGTGACATTCGCTCTCCTCGATAAACCTCTTTAGCTTGTTCTTTACGCCTACGCTGCTCACCGTGATACGCTTGGGGCTCCATGCGTAGCCGTAGTCGGCTGTGAGAATCTCCGTAGCCCTGAGCACGTTGTCGAGGTTGTCCATAGGCTCTCCCTGGCCCATAAACACGATGTTTGTCAGTTTGTCGCGCTCGGGCAGCGAGTATATCTGATTAAGTATGTCGGTGGCTGTGAGGCTGCCCTCAAAGCCCTGCTTGCCGGTCTGGCAGAACAGGCAGTTCATCTTGCATCCCACCTGCGACGACACGCAAAGCGTGGCGCGGTCTTTGTCGGGTATGTAAACCGTCTCGACAAACTTACCGCTCTCCGTCGGGAACAGATATTTTATCGTTCCGTCAACAGACTTCTGGCAGTCGGCCGGCGGCAGGCATCCTATGCGGTAGTGCTGTTTCAGCTTTTCGCGGTTAGCTTTCGAGATGTTCAGCATGTCGTCGATTGAGTTTACGTGCTGAGTATATAGCCATTTAGCCATCTGAGCCCCCGCAAAAGCCGGCATGCCCATGGCTTTGGCAACATCTTTAAGTTCGTTAAGTGTTAATCCCAATAACGGTGTAGTGCTTTGTTCCATCTCAAAAATTCTTTGTTTACGGCCGACAAAGTTAGCTAAAAAAAGTGAGATAATCGGGATGTTTAATGTTTTTTCTTTATTATAAATGTGTTGCCATATTGTTGCATGCCGGCATTATGCAGGCCTTCGGTATGCGGAAACGCGAAGGGCACGGCTGAGTTTTGGCTGTAATGCCTGTGGTTGGCAGTGTATATATTTGGTTTGATGGTGTAATGTTTTATGGTTAACGTAGGTTAAATCGATGTGATTCTGTTTAACTTAAAAAGTTTAAAAGTAGCATTATTCATAAACGGAGTAAAGTTTCCGGTGAGAAATGCCCGCTTTATGCCGTTGCTTGCAAGATGCTGACAGTCAGGCGTGTACGTAAAATTGACACTCTGGATAGCTTGTGCGGCAGTATTTTTACGGCTTCTTTTGTGTCCGTTTTGCGTCCTTTTAGCCTCTGATTAAGGCGGTTTTGGGCACCAATAGGTATCAAGCGGCTATGCAAAAGGCGGTCTTTTGTGCTGCAAGAGCATACCTTTTGCAATACGAAAGACCACAGACTGCATGCTGATATGCCTGAAGTTGTGCTATTAGGGCTGTTTGGGGCAGATGTATTTTGCTAAAACATGAAAAATGAAAAGTTAAAATTGTGGGCGCTAAAACGTATGTTTTGTTAATAAAGATAAATGGGTTGGCGCGTCATTTCGTGAGATGCAATATTCTTGCCGTTATCCGTTGAAACGGACGCAGGGGCAAGCCATGAGGCATTGTTGCGTAAGGTGAAAACGTGTTGGTGGATATTGCCGTCATCTTTTTTGCTGATTTTGATTTTGTGCCATGTCTATTTTCGGGTAAATGCAACCGAGTTGTCAGGATTTTTGTGTACTTTTGCATGTCAATATAATTACGAGTCGCCGTGGCTTTGTTGCGTGCCTCCGCGTGTGGCGGCATGGAGCGGCAGGCGCGGCGTAACAATTTATGAAAAAACAGAAATGAGAGGAACAATAGACTGCTTCTTGCCTTGCGCTGACATCAGTGCGGTGGCCAACACCCTGCGTCAGCTTAAAGGCAGCCGCATGATACGGCATATAAACCTGATGGTTACACAAGATATGGCTATGAGCACACCCGTGCCCGAAAACTGCTCGTTTATTGCCGTCGACGGCCTGCTGTCGGCATCGGCAATGCACGCCATAGCCGAGAGCTGCATGGCCGACTATGCACTGGTATTTCTGAAGACCGTGCCCGTAAGTCTTGGGCAGTATTCAATACAGCGCATGATGCGTGTGGCAGCCGAGACCGACGCGTCGATGGTGTACAGCGACCGCATATCGGTGGAGAACGGCGAACCAAAGCCACACCCCGTGATAGACTGGCAGGAAGGCAGTCTGCGCGACGACTTCGACTTCGGCAGCGTGGTGATGATCAAAGGCACGCTGCTCAACAGGTTTGCGCGCGACGTTGAAGAGTCGGCATACAGATTTGCAGGATGGTATGAGCTGTGGCTGTATCTCAGCCGCTGCGGACGCCTGTTCCATATCAACGAGCTGCTGTACACAGAAGAGGAGAGAGACCTCAGGGCCAGCGGCGTCAAGCAGTTTGACTATGTCAACCCTGCCAACCGTGAGGTGCAGATAGAGATGGAGCAGGCCGTTACGGCACACCTGAAGGCCGTTGGCGCCCTAATCGACACATCGCTCTATCGTGAGCCCGACTTCAACGAGCAGGACTTCGAATACGAGGCGTCTGTGGTGATACCCGTGCGCAACCGTGAAAAGACAATATGCGATGCCGTTGACAGCGCGCTGTCGCAGAAAACAAGTTTTCCGTTCAACGTCATCGTCGTAGACAACCATTCGACCGACAACACTACGAAGCTGCTGGAGCAGTATGCCGCAAAGAGCGACGGGCGTGCTCCTCTGATACATATCGTGCCGCAGCGTACAGACCTTGGCATTGGCGGATGCTGGAACCTTGCCATAGACGACGAGCGGTGCGGACGCTTTGCCGTACAGCTCGACAGCGACGACCTCTATTCGTCGGAAAACACGCTGCAGACTATTGTCGACGAGTTCTACAGACAGCGTGCCGCCATGATTGTAGGCAGCTACCGTATGTGCGACTTCGACCTTAACACGCTGCCGCCGGGACTTATAAGTCATGCAGAATGGACCGACGACAACGGATGCAACAACGCCCTGCGCATCAACGGACTGGGAGCGCCACGCGCGTTCTTCACGCCGCTGCTCAGGCAGATACGCTTCCCGAACACAAGCTACGGCGAAGACTATGCTGCCGGACTGGCCTTCAGCAGGCGCTATAAGATAGGCAGAATATTCACCGAACTGTATCTGTGCCGCCGTTGGGGCGGCAACAGCGACGCAGCGCTGACCGTAGACAAGGTCAACGCCAACAACCTGTATAAAGACCGCCTGCGCACCATGGAGCTGTTGGCACGTCAGCAGATGACAGCCGGCAAGGCAGACATGATGGCAGACAGTTCGCTCTATCGCTTCTTCAACAGACAGATAGAGACGTGGAGCCTGGCACGCCACAACTTCAGAGACCTGCAGGAGGTGCTCACGCGCGACCTTAGCGACGGCGGAATGCCCCTCGTGGCACAGTTTAACCCTGCCCGCATGGTGTCAACCGGAGCTTCGATAGACAAGGCCTCGATAAGCAAGCGCCCATGCTTCCTGTGCAAGGAGAACCGTCCGCAGGAGCAGCAGATAAAGCGCTTTGACGACAACTTCGACATACTGGTTAATCCATATCCCATACTTCCCGTACACTTCACGCTGCCGGCAGTGAAGCATCAGCCGCAGCACATACTCGAATATTACGGAGAGATGCACGCCATACTGACGCAGAATCCCGACATTATGGTGTTCTATAACGGTCCGAAGTGCGGAGCATCTGCTCCAGACCACATGCACTTCCAGGCCGGAACGAGCGGCAAGGTGCCCCTGCAGGCATCATGGTCGAGACTGGTGCGCGACATAACGGTGGTGCATGCGCTCGACGCCGACAACGACATATCAGTCGTCAACAGCTGGGCATGTCCGGCCTTGCTGATAAGGAGCCGCAATGCCGAGGCCGACGAGAGACTCTTCCGCTGTGTGTACAATGCTTTGCCTATGCACGACGGCGACATAGAGCCGATGATGAATGTAGTGAGCTGGATGTCTGCAGGCCAGTGGCTGACGGTGGTATTTCCGCGCCGCAAGCACAGACCCGACTGCTATTCGGCAGACGGTGACGCCAAGATGCTTGTCAGTCCGGGCGCGCTCGACATGGCAGGACTGATAATAACGCCGCGAAGAGAAGACTTTGAGCGGCTGACGGCAGAACAGGCCGAAGGCATATTGCGCGAGGTGGCCATCACGGATGACGAAATGTGTGAGGTTGTGGCTAAGATAAAGGCATCGGCACATTGTGGCGAGGCTCCGGGCGCAAGGCTTTACAAGCATGTTGAGCCAGAGGTGCATGTAGGCATTGTAAGTGCCGAGAGCATCTGCTTCTCGCTCAACGGCGAGTATATGGCAAAGGGCGAGGTTATCACGGGACCGCAGCAGGTGTCGTTCTCAGAGGGAGGCATCCTGTGGAACGGCAATCTTTATCGTGAACTTACGTTTACGCCTTGTGACAAGGACGCGTCGTTCTCGCTGAGCGACGTAACCATTGGAGTCAACTTCCATTGGGAACGCAAGGAGACACAGACATTCCAGGGTACGCTGAAAATAGTTGTTGAGGCCGACAAGATATGTGCCATCAACCGCCTGCCCGTGGAAAACTATCTGATAAGTGTTATATCAAGCGAGATGAAGGCCACTTCGTCGCTTGAGTTCCTCAAGGCTCATGCCGTAATATCGCGCAGCTGGCTGCTGGCACAGATGGAGCGCCGCAAGCGTCAGAGCAGCGGAGGCAACGGATTCTTCTCGTTCATCAAGAAAGACGACGAGCTGATACGCTGGTACGACCGCGACGACCATACCATATTCGACGTGTGTGCAGACGACCATTGTCAACGCTATCAGGGCATAACCAAAGCCAAGAACAGGCATGTGGAGCAGGCCGTGAGCGAGACTCGAGGACAGATACTGATGTCGGGCGAGGACATCTGCGATGCCCGTTTCAGCAAATGCTGCGGCGGCATAACCGAGGAGTATCAGTATTGTTGGGAAGACACGCCACAGCCATATCTGGTGGCCCTGCGCGACAATGCTTCAGGCGGAGCCGTGCTGCCCGACCTGACGAATGAAGATGAGGCTGAGGCATGGATAAGAGGCAACGGCGAAGCCTTCTGCAACACGCACGACAAGAAGATTCTGTCGCAGGTGCTCAACGACTATGATCAGGAGACTGCCGACTTCTACCGCTGGAAGGTGGAGTACACACAGGAGCAGCTGGCAGGACTTATTGCTGCCAAGTTGAAACTGGATCTCGGTGATATTGTAGACCTGCAGCCTGTTGCCCGCGGAAAGAGCGGACGTATATGGAAACTGAAGATTGTGGGCACGAAGGGCTCGTTCACCATCGGCAAGGAGCTTGAAATAAGGCGCGTGCTGAGCGAGAGCCATCTTTACAGCAGTGCGTTTGTCGTTGACAAGGCAGACATCAGCAACGGCGTGCCGCAGCGCTTTGTGCTTACCGGTGCAGGCTGGGGCCACGGAGTAGGCCTCTGTCAGATCGGTGCTGCAGTGATGGGTGAGCGCGGATATAAGTATGATGAGATTCTTCTGCACTACTACCGCGGTGCGGAAATAAGAAAAATATATGGTTAACATAAAACTTTGAACAAGAAAATGAATTCTGGTAAGAAGTTGAGCAGGAACCCCTGGAGCTGGGTTCCTACACTATATTTTGCCGAGGGACTGCCTTATGTGGCTGTGATGACAATTTCGCTCATCCTGTATAAGCAGCTCGGACTGACAAACGCAGAGATTACGTTCTACACCTCGTGGCTGTATCTGCCTTGGGTAATAAAGCCGCTTTGGAGTCCGTTTGTAGATATTGTCAAGACCAAGCGCTGGTGGATAATCACCATGCAGCTGCTCATCGGTGCGGCTTTTGGCGGCGTGGCGTTCACCATTCCCACCAGTTTCTGGCTTCAGGGCACGCTGTTTTTCTTTTGGGTGATGGCGTTCAGCAGTGCCACGCATGACATAGCGGCCGACGGCTTCTATATGCTCGGCATGGACCAGCATAAACAGGCGTGGTTTGTAGGTATCAGAAGTACGTTCTACAGGTTTGCGACAATATTCGGACAGGGCGTCCTTGTGATGATTGCAGGCAACTTGCAGGTGCTTTTCCGCAACAGCATAAAGTATTCGTGGAGCCTTATGTTCTATGGCGTTACGGGCTTGTTCATAGCCTTGTGGCTGTGGCATAGTCTGGTGTTGCCGTGTCCTGTGTCAGACCGCGGACTGCGCAATGCCGGTGCACGTGAGGTGTGGACAAAGCTGGTGTTGTCTGTAAAGACGTTTTTCACCAAGATGCCGGCAAAACAGGTGCTCATAGCTTTCCTGTTCATGCTCTTTTACCGTATGCCCGAAGGACTGCTGGCGAAGGTTTCTTCGCTGTTTCTTATCGACAGCGGAAGCAACGGCGGACTGGGACTTTCACCTCAGGAGTATGGCTTTGTGCAGGGCACGGTTGGCATAATAGGACTTACGCTCGGAGGTATTCTGGGCGGAATGGCTGCCGGACGCGACGGACTGAAGAAGTGGCTGTGGCCCATGGTGTGCGCCATAACGCTGCCTGACCTTGTCTATGTTTATTTGAGCTACGCCATGCCCGACAGTTTCATTATTATCAACGTGTGCGTGTTTATTGAGCAGTTTGGCTATGGCTTCGGATTTACGGCTTACATGCTCTACCTTATTTATTATAGTCAGGGTGAATATAAGACGTCTCACTATGCACTGTGTACGGCGCTGATGGCGCTGTCGATGATGCTGCCCGGACTTGTGGCAGGATATCTTCAGGAGCTTGTGGGCTATCTGTGGTTCTTCATCATAGTTGTCATTCTTTGTATCATCACATTCCTTGTCGCGGCATTTGTCGACATCGATCCGGAGTTTGGCAAGAAAGAACATGAGGAGCGGCAATAAGCCGGTCTGCATGTTATGGTGTGTATGAAGAGATTGCAGCATATATGATATTATGTGACGTTTCTGCTGCCAGACAAAAGTCTGGCGGCGTAAGCGTCAACTTTATATTGAGGATAAAATAATTATCGGTTTTTATAAATATTGGTTTACAGGTAAAAATGATGGATAAGAAAACGCGTGAAAAGAAAATCTACAAGGTGACTGTGCTAGGAAGCGTGGTCAACATTGTTCTTGTCGTGCTGAAGTTTGTGTTCGGAATACTTGGACATTCGGCCGCCATGATTGCCGATGCTGTCCATTCATTGTCAGACTTGATAACGGATATTGTCGTTCTGCTGTTTGTCAAGCTGAGCAACAAACCGCAGGACAGCGACCACGATTATGGACACGGCAAGTATGAGACTCTTGCAACATCGCTCATCGGACTGGCTTTGCTCTTTGTGGGAGTGATGATTTGCTATGGCGGAGTGGAAAAAATCATAATGGCCCTTAACGGTGAGCCGCTTCAGCAGCCGGGATATGTGGCATTCATTGCCGCTGTGCTCAGCGTGGTTCTAAAAGAGTGGGTTTATCGTTTTACTGTTAAGGTTGGCAAGGCTGTCGACTCTCAGGCTGTCATAGCTAATGCATGGCATCACAGAAGCGATGCATTCTCGTCAATAGGTACGGCTTTGGGTATTGGCGGAGCCATATTCCTGGGCTCCCGTTGGGCCGTGCTTGACCCGATAGCAGCTGTTGTTGTGAGTCTGTTCATCATCAAGACAGCCCTGACACTGATTCGTCAGGCATCTGATGAACTGCTGGAAAAGAGTCTTTCTGATGATGTGGAGAAAGAGATAAAGAGCATTGCTGAAAGTGAAATCGGCGTGAGCGGAATACATAACCTGCGCACAAGGCGTATAGGAAACAACATAGCGATAGAGATGCACCTGCGTATGCCGGGCGATATATCTCTTTATGAGGCCCACAGAAGGGCAAGCGATATAGAAGAGAAACTGCGTGAGCATTTTGGTGAAGATACTCATGTGGGGCTTCATGTTGAGCCGTTGAAGGTTGACGGCAAATATGTGGCTCCTGAAAATGACGGAGAGAAATAATCTGCAACGCCTCGTATGAACTGAAAGCTGAATGTGAAATTTGAGGCGTAAGATGTGAAATATGCTGCTGTCAGGCTTGCTTTTATGGCTGTTCAGCAGTGGGGTAATGGCCATTCATCACACCAACTTGGGTGTCTTGAATGGCTTAATGTTTACTATCTGAAAGGTGTGAAAGAGTAGAATGTTTACTTTTTAATGTAATTTGTTTATCCTGTTTTTGTAGGGTTTGTTGTAATTTTGCCTTTGAAATAAGATAAATGGAAATATATTTATGTATTTAGAGAAAATTAATAATCCTCAGGATGTCCGCAAACTTAGTATTGAGCAGCTTGATGTCCTTGCCGGAGAAATTCGTGAAGGTGTGCTTAACCGTGTCAGCAATCACGGAGGTCACGTAGGCCCTAACCTCGGTATAACAGAGGCGACGATAGCACTTGTGTATGTTTTTGACATTCCTGAGGACAAAATCGTGTTCGATGTGTCTCATCAGGTTTATCCTTATAAGATGCTTACAGGCCGCGCTTACGGATATTTAGACAACAAGCGCTTTGATGATGTGTCAGGATACAGTTCGCCGGAAGAGTCGCCTGAATATGACTGTTTTGAGATAGGGCACACTTCTACGTCTGTGGCTTTGGCTACAGGATTGCAGAAAGCGCGCGACATACGGGGCGGAAAGGAGAATATAGTGGCTGTTATCGGTGACGGATCTCTGAGCGGAGGCGAGGCCTTTGAGGGCTTTGACATGGCCGCTGAGATAGGTACAAACATGATAATAGTGGTTAACGACAACGAGATGTCTATTGCCGAGAACCACGGAGGACTGTATGGAAACCTGAAGCTGCTGCGTGATACAGACGGAAAAGCAGAACTAAACTTCTTTAAGGCTATGGGGCTCGACTATGTTTATGTTGAGGACGGCAACGACATAGCCTCGCTTATAGCCGCATTTAAGCAAGTGAAGGACGCCGAGCGCCCTGTCGTTGTACACATTCATACGGAGAAAGGACATGGCTATGCGCCTGCAGTAGAGAACAAGGAAAGATTCCACTGGAGTATGCCTTTCGACCTTGAGACTGGTAATCTGAAGGCTTCTGCAGGTGATGGCGATGAGTATTTTCCGGCACTTATAGGCCAGTATCTTGCAGAGAAGGCAAAGAACGATCCGAAGTTGGTTGCCGTCGTGTCTGCCGTTCCAGGCGGAGCTGGCTTTACTCCGGAGATAAGGAAACAGATGGGACGCCAGTATATCGACGTTGGCATTGCTGAGGAAGAAGCTGTGGCTTTGAGTTCCGGTATGGCTAAAGGCGGCGTAAGACCTGTTTACACGACCTATGCCACATTTATTCAGCGCACCTATGACCAGATTGCACAGGATCTCTGTGTGAACGGAAACGCTGCTGTGATAAATGTTGTAGGCGCGTCTGTCTACGGAATGAACGACATAACGCATATTTGTTTCTTTGATATTCCTATGCTCAGTCATATTCCTAATCTTGTTTATCTTGCCCCGACGACATATGAAGAGTTTGTTGCCATGGAAGACTGGGCTATAAAGCAGACAGAATATCCTGTGGCAATACGCATACCGGAGGCTCTCGTGGCACATAGCGATGAGAAGTATGACACGGACTACAGCCAGCTGAACAAGTATAAGATGGATAAAAAGGGCGACACTGTGGCTGTGATTGCTCTTGGCGACTTCTATCAGAAGGGTCAGAAGGTGGTAGATATGCTTGCCGGTAAAGGTATAAATGCCACGCTTATCAATCCCCGTTTTGTGTCCGGTATTGACGAAGAAATGCTTGAAAGTCTGAAGAAAGACCACAAACTGGTTGTTACGATAGAAGACGGATGCGTAGACGGTGGCTTCGGAGAGCGTATAAGCCGCTATTACGGACCATCGGAAATGAAGACAATATGTTTCGGCGTGCGTAAGGCTCTTTACGACAGATATGATGTTGAGCAGCTGCTGCGCGACAACCATCTGACCGAGGAACAAATTGTAGCTGATGTCCTAAATCTTATTTAGAAAATTGAAAATTGAGAATGGAGGATGGAGAATTATGATTTGTTTTATTACTCCTATCCATCAAGAGTAATCATAATTCTCCATCCTCCATTCTCAATTCTAAATTATCATCCCTTATCCCAGCACGACATCAAGAATCATCATGAGGACAAAACCGGCGGAAAAGCCAATTACGCCTATGTTGGAGTGTTCGCCTTCAGAGGCTTCGGGGATAAGCTCCTCGACAACAACGTAGATCATAGCTCCTGCTGCAAAGGCCAAAAGATAAGGCAACACGGGCGTCATCATCGAGGCAAGCAGAATGACTATAAGTCCGCCTAACGGTTCTACTATTCCGCTTAGACTGCCTAAAAGAAACGACTTCATTCGGCTGTTGCCCTCTGCGCGCATGGGCATAGATATGATTGCGCCTTCGGGAATGTTTTGTATTGCAATACCGAGTGACATGGCAAGGGCTGCGGCTGCCGTTATGCCGGCTCCGCTCTGCATGGCTCCTGCAAGTACTACGCCTACAGCCATGCCTTCAGGAAGATTGTGTATGGTGACGGCTAGTGACAGCATTGCCGTGCGTGACAGATGACTGCGCGGTCCTTCGGGCTTCGACTTGCCAAGATGAAGGTGTGGCGTGATATAGTCGATGGCCAGCAGGAAGCCTATGCCGGCCAGAAAACCGACAGCTGCAGGCATGACAGACCATTTGTCCATATGGCTGCACATATTCATGCTGGGTATTAGAAGCGACCACACCGAGGCTGCCACCATAACGCCTGAGGCAAAGCCCAGCAAGGCTTTCTGCAGCAGCGGAGGCATGTCTTTCTTCATGAAAAACACGAAACCTGAGCCTAACATTGTGCCCATCAGGGGAATGAGGAGTCCTAAGATTATTCCTTCCATTGCTGTTTTAATTATTTATGAGACAAATGAGACATATGGGACATTATGAATTTAACCTCAACCGGTAATTAGACAGAATACTGTTTTATCTATTTTATGCATTCATGCTTTCTGCCCGTCTTATTGTTTATATCGGCGCCTTTTTGCTATCTTTTTCTTGACACAATCCGCCATGTCTGCAAAAAATCAAACAAAAATACGCTCAATATGAAGTAAAATCCCGACCGGATTCTAGTAACCGATTGGGGCTTTAATGCCATGATGTGATGTCTCAGTCGATAAAGCGCTTCACAATATCAGTGTATTTATCTATGCGGCGGTCGCGAAGGAACGGCCACCAACGGCGCACCTGCTCGCTGTGTGCCAGGTCGATGTCTATTACTTTGCGCTCTTCCTCATGGTCTGATGCCCTGTATAGCAGTTCGCCCTGCGGTCCGGCAACGAATGAGCTGCCCCAGAACTCGATACCTCCGGTCATTCCCGACGGGTCGGTCTCGTGTCCCACGCGGTTTACGGCAACCACAGGCAGTCCGTTGGCTACGGCATGTCCGCGCTGCACTGTTATCCATGCCTCGCGTTGGCGCTGCTGTTCTGCAGGTTCGTCAGAGCTTTCAAAGCCTATGGCTGTGGGGTAGATTAGCATTTCGGCGCCCTGAAGAGCCATCAGACGGGCTGCTTCCGGATACCACTGATCCCAGCATACGAGCACGCCGAGACGTCCTACAGATGTGTCAATGGGGTGGAAACCAAGGTCGCCAGGTGTGAAATAAAACTTCTCGTAATATGCAGGATCGTCAGGAATGTGCATCTTGCGGTATTTGCCTGCTATAGTTCCGTCGCGTTCTATCACCACGGCAGTGTTGTGGTAAAGTCCTGCTGCACGTTTTTCAAAAAGCGAAGTGACGATTACCACTCCAAGTTCTTTGGCCAGACTGCCGAAAAACTCGGTCGACGGACCTGGTATCGGTTCTGCCAGGTCGAAGTTGTTGACGTTCTCAACTTGACAGAAGTACAGCGAGTTGTGCAACTCCTGCAATATTATCAGTTCTGCTCCTTCAGATGCAAGTGCCTTTATGCTTTCTGCAAGGCGCTGCATGTTGTATTTCTTGTCAGCTGTGTTATGCTGCTGAATTATTCCTGTTTTCATTCTGTTTTGCTGTTGTTTTGTTTGATTTAATTTACGGCTGCTGCCTTATGTGTTGACATTCAGGACTTTATGAGCCGTATATGCTTTTATGGCTTATTGTTTCTGTTCCGTTATTTTGCTGTAGAGCTGCATCGTACAGCAGTGCAGCGAGCCATGCTGACGTATAACGGTGCGGCTGTCTATGCCTATTACATCTCTGCCGGGGAAGGCCGCTTTGATTACTTTTTCGGCTTCAGCATCGTTGTCTGGCTGATTGTATGTAGGATAAATCACGGCGCCGTTCACTATCACATAGTTGGCGTAAGTGGCCGGAAGCCTGTCGCCGTCGTCATATATTGCCGCAGGCATGGGCAGGCGCATCAGTCTGTATGGCTTGCCGTCGGCTGTACGGAACGTCTTCAGCTGTTCCTCCATGCGTTTCAGGTCGTCATAGTGGCTGTCGCTCTTGTCGTCACATCCTATATATAATAAGGTGTCGTCGGGAGCTATTCTTACCAGTGTGTCTATGTGGCCGTCGGTGTCGTCGCCTTCAAGATGTCCGTAGTCTATCCATAAGATGCGTTCGGCATGCAGCATACTTTTCAGTTTCTGCTCTATCTCGCTGCGTGTTAACGGCTGGTTGCGGTGAGGTGCCAGAAGACACTGACTTGTGGTCAGCACGGTGCCGCGTCCGTCGCTCTCAATAGATCCGCCCTCCAGTACAAAGCTGTTAAGGTCGGTGTAAGTGCCTTCTACGACACCGTTGTCGTACAGACTGCGGTTTATGGCGTTGTCAAGGGCGGCTTCAAACTTGTCGCCCCATCCGTTAAAGCGGAAGTCGAGCAGCGTGTAGGTGCCGTCGCCGCCAAGTGTTATGAATCCGTGGTCGCGTGCCCATGTGTCGTTTGTAGGACATTTATGGAATATTATATTGTCCAACTGACAGCTTGTCAGTCTCTTGCTGAGTTCCTTTATCACCGATTCCGGCTCAGGGGCAACCACGAGCAGCTTCTCATATCGTGTTATGGCGTCAGCCATTTCGGCGTATGTTGCGCATATATCGTCAAGATACTCACGCCAGTCGGTGCCTTCGTGCGGCCATGTCAGCTGTATGGCGCTTTGATTTGCCCATTCGGGCAGCAATATGGCATTGTTGTTCATACTTCTTGCTTCGGTTTTGTTTATGTTATGCAAAATGTGTGTATGTCTTTTCTGATTGCTTTACAAAAATAATATAAGTGCGGATAATGAGCAAATAAAAGCTGCATTTTATTATATAAGGTGTCATTATGTCAGATTTTCGTTGATGTAAATCAACCTGTTTGACGCATGTCAAAATAGAGGCACTATAAGCCAAATTCATAGACAAAAACGTTCTGACATGCTGAAAATGGTATTACCTTTGCGTTAGAAATAAAGGAAAAAGGATAACAAGGATGTGAAGATGCATCCTACAGGTAGAAATTAAAAATAGGAAAGGTAAAAAGATTATGAAAAAGATTGTTAACAGGATTTTAGACAACAAGAAGTTCAACAAGTATTGTGTGAACGTTTTGAAAATGTACAACTACGGACGCGTAAACATGCCTGTTTAAGCTGACGTAGAATAAAAAGAGTCGGGCTGGTCTTATAGCATAAGCTGTAAAATCAGCCCGATTTTCTTGTTTATAACCGTATAAATAGCTATCTTCGCAGATGATATGAAGAACTTTAGAGCTTATTTTTTATTGTTTATTGCGGTCGTTGCGCTGTGTTCGTGCGACTTGGCAAAGAATAACAAGGCGCTTATCAGCGAGGCTGGCAAGGCGCTGGTAGAGGAACTTGACCAGAAAAACGGCGAGGCCGGGGCATGCGATGCCTCTGCCGGAGCTGCAGAAGCTGATGACAAGCTGGTTATGCAGACATCACCGAAGGGGACACCTGAGCAGATACTGAAGCGCACGGGGTATGTCGCATCGTATAACAAGACCACTCTGCTGCCGAACTGGGTGGCATGGCATCTTACGGCTGAACGCACCGAGGGAAGCGCAAAGCGCTCGGGCGTAGACTTTGCAGAGGATACGGAAGTGCCGGAGCCGCGTGCAACAGACTGGGACTACTATAATTCGGGCTACGACCGTGGCCACATGTGTCCGGCTGCCGACAACAAATGGAGCAAGAAAGCCATGGAAGAGTCGTTCCTCTTTACCAACATGTGTCCGCAGAACGGCAATCTTAACCGCGGCGACTGGAACGAGATGGAGATGGCATGCCGCAAATGGGCTAAGAAATACGGCGACCTGTATATAGTCTGCGGCCCTATATTATATAAAGGTAAGCACAAGACAATAGGCAAGAACAAGGTGGTTGTGCCCGAGGCATTTTTCAAAGTAGTGCTGCGCACGGGCGATGATCCGCAGGCAATAGGCTTTATCTACAAGAATACTTCAGGCAACCGGCCAAAAGATTCATACGTTAACACCGTAGACGAGGTGGAGCGCATCACGGGCATCGACTTCTTCCCTTCGCTTCCTGATGATGTCGAGAAGAAGGTTGAGGCAGAATGTGATTTAGGCTTATGGTAACATCATGCCGATAAATTAAGGCTTTTCAGGTTGCAATATTCTATATCAAGAGAATAGACTTGATGCCTTATGCTGTTTGCATTTACGATGCAAAAAAGATATTGCCTGCTGCTTGTTGATGTTATAGTGTATGACTGTATATTGTTGATAGTCAACTTGTTATGTGAATAGCAGTATTTGGTTTTATGAAAGGCCACAAATTAGCCTGCAAAAGGTGGCTTTTCAGCTTGCAAAAGGCCACCTTTTAGAAGCTAAAAGACGGCCTTTTGCATATTGGTCTTGTTTGGGTTACGTTTTGTCCGGTTTCTTGCAGCTATGAGGTTTGTGCTGCAAGCCTGCATATATGGCTTTGTGTCGAGATGTGAGGAAAGGAATAATAACGCTTTAATGCAGCCGTGCCATATGGAATGATGACCGCCGCGCAGCAACTGATTGTTGACTGCGCGGCGGTCATTTCATTCTGCGCTGCATCAGCAGCGTTAGTTTATTTCACGTAATTATGCTGTCTGCCTTATTGCTTCAACCGGAGCTTCGTCGCTTGTTGACGTAATCAGCCGTTTTATCTTAAAGCCTGTGAAGGCTACGAGGATGGACATCAGCGGACTGAGTATGTTGAAGAAGCAGTATGGCAGATAGGTCAGCGTGCTTACGCCAAGCACCGTGGCCTGAGTCATGCCGCACGAGTTCCATGGTATCAGCACGGAAGTAACCGTTACAGAGTCTTCTACGGTGCGGCTCAGCAGCCTGCTCTCGAGTCTGCGGCTCTGATAAAGGTCCTTAAACAAGTTGCCTGTCAGGATGATAGACAGATACTGGTCGGCCGTACATGTGTTGAAGAAAAGACCTGCGCCTACCGTTGAGCACACGGCACTAGCGGGCTTGCGTACAAAGCGCACGAAAAGATTGGTTATGCTGCTTATCATGTTGCTTGCAGACATCACGCCGCCGAAGCACATCGCACATATTATCAGCCAGATGGTGTCCATCATGCCGCGCATGCCCCTTGTGGCAACAAGAGCGTCTATCTCGGCATGGCCCGTTGATATGGATGTGCTTCCGAATATTGACGTCATCAGGGCCTTGAAGCCTGTTGCGAAGTCGAGAACGCTGCCGTCTACTATCTGCAGAAGGATGTGAGGCTGGAACAGCAGAATGCATATTCCGGCTATCACAGACGATATAAAGAGCGTAATGATGGTTGGCAGCTTGGCCAGAATGAGACAAGCCGTGATGGCCGGCACCAGCAGAAGCCACGGCGACAGATTGAATGTCTGTGCCAGCGTGCCTGCAAAAAGCTCGCTCTGTTCGTTGCCGCTGTGGCTCATGACAAGTCCTGCAACGGTAAATATGCCGAGAGTGATTATTATCGACGGCACGGTGGTTATGAGCATATAGCGTATGTGGGTAAACAGCTTTGTGCCCGTTGTTGACGATGCCAGCACTGTCGTGTCTGACAGCGGCGAAATCTTGTCGCCGAAATAGGCTCCCGATATTATTGCTCCTGCAATCCATCCCTCGTCGAAACCCTGCGCCTTGCCTATGCCGAGCAGTGCCATGCCTATTGTGGCTATGGTGGTCCATGAGCTGCCGGTTATGATAGACACTATGGCGCATATTATGCAGCACGACGCAAGGAAAAACTGCGGCGTGAGAATCTGCAGGCCGTAGTATATCAGCGTGGGAACCACTCCGCTGAGCATCCATGTGCCAGAGATGGCTCCGATGAGCAGAAGTATCACTATGGCCGGAGTAACCTTCTTTATGTTTTTGGCCATTCCTTCCTCAAGCACGCTCCACTTGTAGTTGTATTTTATCATTGCTATGCCCACACAAACAGCCGAGGCTATGAGCAGCGACACCTGACTGCCGCCAAGCAGGGCGTCGCCCCCGAAGGTAGGGATGACCATGGCCAGCAGGGCCACGAGAACGGCTAAAGGAGTCAGGGCTACGATTGAATTTGGTATCCTTGTCTTTTTGTTCATAACTAACCTATTGAAAATTTTGGCTGCAAAAGTAATAATTCTGCTGCTATAAGTCTGCAAAAAACTTCTGTTTTTCAACAAAAAGATGCATTTTGTCTCATTTAAGAATAAACATGCAAAATAATTACATAAATGTGTGAAAAATCGGCATGTTACGCATGTCGTGTGTCATGAATTTTTACTGTTGTACGACAAGCAACAGATGGTCAGGCTGCATTGTTGACGATTTGGGCAGAAGCGCATCATGAATAATAGTGGTTAAAGAATGTAAATAAATTGCGCCGCTCTTTGACAAGCCGCTGAAAATAGCTATCTTTGCACATTATTATTATTTAAAAGGCTGAAAAGCGTGAAAATAAGAGAAGTGGTTGACGCCCTTGAACGTTTCGCGCCTCTGCCCCTGCAGGAGAGCTTTGATAATGCCGGCCTGCAGGCAGGACTGACAGAGGCGGAAGTATCAGGGGCTTTATTGTGCCTTGACGTTACCGAAAAAGTGGTCGACGAGGCTGTGGCTTTAGGCTGTAATCTCATCGTGAGTCATCATCCGTTGATTTTTCATGCACTGAAGCGCATCACCTATGCCGACGACGTGCAGCGTGCCGTTGCCAAGGCTTTAAAGAATGATATCACGGTGGTTTCCATGCATACTAACATGGACAATGCCCGTGGCGGTGTTAACTTCAAGATAGCTGAAAAAATGGAGCTTCATGACTGCCGTTTCTTTGCAGAAAAGACAGTTATGGGCATCGAGTGCGGCAGCGGAGTTATAGGAGAGTTGCCCGAGGTGCTTGCCGCCGACGACTTTGTGCTGATGCTGAAGCGCACGTTCGATGTCGAGTGTGTGCAGTGCAATCAGCTTTTGCGCCGTCCCATCAAGACCGTTGCCATCTGCGGAGGCGCAGGCTCGTTCCTCCTGCCTGAGGCAATTGCACAGGGAGCAGACGCCTTTATCACAGGTGAGATGCACTATCATGAGTATTTCGGCCATGAGCAGGAAATACAGATTGCCGTCATTGGCCACTATCAGAGCGAACAGTATACTAACGAAATATTTAAATCAATAATCGAGGAAGCGTGTCCGGGAGTTGTGACTTATCTCACAAAGACCAACACTAATCCTATAATCTACTTATAAAATATGGCTAAAAAAGATCCAACAGATTTGTCTGTAGAAGAGAAACTGAAAACTCTCTACCAGTTGCAAACCACATTGTCGGCTATCGATGAAAAGAGAGCCCTGAGAGGTGAGTTGCCTCTTGAAGTTCAGGACCTCGAAGACGAGATTGCCGGTCTTACAATACGTATTGAGAAAATAAAGAACGACATCAAGGAGTTTCAGAATGCCGTTGTACAGAAGAAGGCTGAAATTAACGAGGCTCAGGCCAGCGTGGAGCGCTATAAAGAGCAGCTCAACGACGTTAAGAACAACCGCGAGTATGACACACTGAGCAAGGAAATTGAGTTCCAGTCGCTCGAAATAGAGCTTTGCAACAAGAAGATAAGAGAGGCTAACGTTAAGATTGAGGAGAAAAACAAAGACCTCCAGAACAACGAGGAGCTTATTAAGGACCGCCGTGTAGCTCTTGAAGAAAAGAAAAACGAGCTCGACGAGATTATGGACGAGACAAGAGCTGAGGAAGAGAAGCTTAAGGAGAAGGCAAAGGAACTCGAACTGAAGATTGAGCCGCGTCTGCTTACAAGCTTCAAGCGTATACGCAAGAATGCGCGCAATGGTCTGGGTATCGTTTACGTGCAGCGTGATGCATGTGGCGGATGCTTCAACAAGATACCGCCTCAGCGTCAGCTCGACATCAGAATGCACAAGAAGATTATTGTGTGTGAGTATTGCGGACGCATCATGATTGATCCTGAACTGGCAGGTGTTAAGAGCGAAAAGCCTGTAGAGGAGAAGCCGAAGCGTAAGCGCGTAATTCGTAAGCGTACTACGAAGAAAGAGGATGATGACGATTTTGTTCCAGAGGAAAGATTGTCATAAAAAGCAATACCTTATTAAATAAGAACCATGGAACAGACAAATAAACAAAGTGGACGTATCATAGCCATCATAGCTATGATGTTTATCTACGCCATGATTTCGTTCGTCACTAACCTGGCGGCACCGATTGGCGTAATATGGAAGAATCAGCCCGAACTGATGGGCAGCAACACATTAGGCATGATGGGAAACATGATGAACTTCCTTGCATACCTGTTTATGGGTATACCTGCCGGCAAGCTGCTTATCAAGATAGGTTATAAAAAGACTGCAATGGTGGCTATTGCAGTTGGTTTTGTGGGTGTGCTCGTGCAGTATCTGTCGGGCTTCCCTACAGGTCTTACCGGATTCTGGGTGTATCTTTTGGGTGCATTCGTATGCGGTTTCTCTGTATGTATGCTCAACACAGTGGTTAACCCCATGCTCAACCTCCTTGGCGGAGGCGGCAACCGTGGCAACCAGCTCAACCTTATCGGAGGAACGCTCAACTCGCTTGCCGGAACGCTGACACCTATGCTGGTGGGCGCCTTGGTAGGTACAGTTACTAAAGACACTGCCATAAGCGATGTAAACCTCGTGCTCTACATTGCCATGACTGTGTTTGCCGGTGCGTTTATCGTGCTTTCATTCATACCGATAGCTGATCCGGAGATGGGTAAGGCTACACAAGACACCGTATTTGAACATAGTCCGTGGGCTTTCCGCCATTGCGTATTGGGCGTAATCGGTATCTTTGTTTATGTTGGAATAGAGATTGGTATCCCAGGCACTCTCAACTTCTATATCTCTGACACGACGTCGAAGGGTGCAGGAGTTGTTGGCGATGCTGCTGCCATAGGCGGTTTTGTTGCCGGAACTTACTGGCTGCTGATGCTTGTAGGACGTTTCGTTGCCGGCTTCATTGCTGACAAGGTGTCAAGCCGCGCCATGATGATCACCGTATCGCTCGTGGCTATCGTGCTCATGTTGGTGGCAATGTTCTCGTCTAAGACTTCAACAACGTCTATGCCTGTGTTTACGGGTTCTTCGTTCACAATGGTAACAGTGCCTGTCAGCGCTCTGCTGCTTGTGCTCTGCGGATTGTGTACGTCTGTCATGTGGGCAAGTATTTTCAATCTTGCTACTGAAGGACTTGGCAAATACACTGCTGCCGCTTCAGGTATATTCATGATGATGGTTGTTGGTGGAGGTGTACTGCCGCTGTTGCAGAACTTCATTGCCGACAAGGCCGGCTACATGATTTCTTATATCGTGCCGCTTGTTGCTTTGGCATACCTTCTTTATTATGCTCTGCTCGGATGTAAGAATGTCAACAAGGACATCCCTGTAGATTAAATGTGAAAATCGTTTTTCATAGTAATAAATTGAGACTTTTTAAGTCTGTAGGCCGCAAGATTGTTATCAGTCTTGCGGCTTTTGTTTTGCGGCTTATTCCGAGAGTCAGCAGTATTAGTCTTGTTTTCTGTGTCGTGAACGATATCAATGCACACAAAAAAGACAGCAAAAGTTTGGCTGTGCCGTTATTTTGTCTTATCTTTGCAATGTACTCAAAAGGTGGTGTCCGGCATGCCTTATGGTTGCCGTGTCTGAGATTATACACATTGAACCAGTACGGATAATGCCGACGCTGGGATTTTGATGCAATTCTTTTATGGCGGTTATTCCGCGTCACCTGCTTTTGAGAGTGTTGACTGATCTTAAAAGAGGAGATTTAAGTATGACTTTTATTTCTTTTTTGTGCGTTATGCCCGTAAAGTCGGGTGCTGGCTGCTGTATGCTGCGGAGGGCTGCTTTATGAAGCGTTATCCCGTTGCTTTGTCTGTGGCCGGCTCAGATCCGTCCGGCGGTGCAGGCATTCAGGCAGACTTGAAGACCTTTTCTGCGCTTGGAGTTTACGGCGCGGCTGCCGTTACAGCCATAACCGTGCAGAACACCAAGGGCGTTAAGTATGTTCATTCAGTGCCCGCACAGGTGGTATACGACCAAATTGTGGCAGTCATGGAAGACCTGCATCCCGATGCAGTTAAAATAGGTATGGTTAACGATGCAGCAACATTGGATGCCATAATAAATGCCTTGACAGACTGCCGTCCGCCTTTTCTTGTTGTCGATCCTGTCATGGTTTCGAGCAGCGGAAAGATGCTCATGAGTTCAGACGCACTCACTTTGCTTGAAAAAAAACTGTTGCCCATTACAGATCTGCTCACTCCTAATATTCCTGAAACTTTAGTGCTGACCGGCATGCCGTCTGTATCTGCTAATGATGTTGAGGCTGCGGCACGCGCCATCCTTGATTATGGCACTCGTTCCGTACTGATAAAGGGCGGTCATGCATCGGGCTGTGTAAAGACAGATATGCTTTTCAGCATCCTTGACGGCAACATCTCCTTAAATGAATATTCGGCTCCTTCTGTAGCGAGCCGCAACACTCACGGCACGGGCTGTACACTTTCGTCTGCCATTGCCGCTTTTGTTGCCCGCGGTAATAGTCTTGTTGAGGCTGTAGGCGAGGCTAAACGTTATCTTACTTCTGCGCTTGCGGCAGGAGCAGATATAATAATAGGTGATGGGACAGGCCCCTTGAACCATTTTTTCAGTCCTGTGCCGGCAATCGTAATTGATAAAGAATAAAGACAAAAAGATATGAACAGACTTCAGTTTATCACACATTTTACTGACAAATATACTTACGTCGACTCAGCCAGAATGGCTCTTGAAGGCGGATGCCGATGGATTCAGCTGCGCATGAAGGATGCCACAGAGGCAGAGCTCGAAACGGCAGTATTGCAGGTGAAGAGTCTATGCGCCGGTTACGGTGCCACGTTCGTCATTGACGATAATGTGATGATGGCGCAGCGTGTTGGTGCCGATGGCGTTCATCTTGGCAAAAATGACATGCCGGTGGACGAGGCGCGAAAGATTTTAGGTTCTGATTATATAATAGGTGGAACGGCCAACACATTCGACGATATTTGCCGTCTTGCCGCCCAAGGTGCCGACTATATCGGCTGCGGACCGTTCCGTTTCACTACTACAAAGAAGAATCTTGCTGCCATTCTCGGGCTCGACGGATACAAACGTCTGCTTAAACAGATGCACGACAGAGGAATAAACCTGCCGCTCATAGCTATTGGCGGCATTGGCTACGACGACATTCCTGACCTTTTCAATGCAGGTGTTACGGGCATAGCCCTTAGCGGAAGCATTCTGCGTGCCGCTGATCCGGTCAGCGAGATGCGCCGTATAGCAGATCTGATAAATCAAAAAGAACAAACCTTATAATATATTTATGGAAAATAATGTAAGAATAACTTATCCGGGTTCAGAGAAAGTTTACCTCAAGGGTGAACTCTTTCCCGACATTCGTGTGGGCATGCGTGTCGTAAAGCAGACTCCCACGGTTACCGTTGATGGTGACAAACGCACGGAGCGTCCTAATCCTCCTGTGTATATTTATGATACTTCCGGTCCTTACAGCGACCCTGACGTTGCCACTGATGTACGCAAAGGTCTGCCGCGATTGCGCGAACCGTGGATACTGAAGCGTGGAGGAGTGGAGCGCCTGAAGGAGATTTCGTCTGAATACGGACGCATGAGGCGTGATGACCACTCGCTCGATTCTCTCCGCTTTGAGCATATAGCCCTGCCTCTCAGGGCTAAGGAAGGCTGCCAGGTGAGCCAGCTTTACTATGCAAAGCAGGGCATAATAACCCCTGAAATGGAGTATGTCGCCATACGTGAGAACATGAACTGCAAGGAACTTGGCATCGAAACGCACATCACTCCTGAGTTTGTGCGCAGCGAGATTGCCGCCGGACGTGCCGTAATTCCGGCAAACATCAACCATCCCGAGGCAGAACCTATGATTATTGGCCGCAATTTCCTTGTGAAAATCAACACAAACATAGGCAATTCTGCCACAACTTCGAGCATAGACGAGGAGGTTGAGAAGGCCGTGTGGAGCTGCAAGTGGGGTGGCGACACGCTGATGGACCTGTCTACAGGAGCAAATATTCACGAGACAAGAGAGTGGATTGTGCGCAACTGTCCTGTGCCCGTAGGCACCGTGCCTATGTATCAGGCCATGGAGAAGGTTAACGGCCATGCTGAAAACCTTACTTGGGAGCTGTTCCGCGATACACTTATCGAGCAGTGTGAGCAGGGAGTTGACTATTTCACCATCCATTGCGGCATACGTCTGCAGAACATACATCTTGCCGACAACCGCATGACAGGTATGGTTAGCCGTGGAGGAAGCATTATATCAAAGTGGTGCCAGATGCATCAGAAAGAGAGTTTCCTCTATGAGCATTTTGATGATATCTGCGACATTCTGGCTAAATATGACGTAGCCGTTTCGCTTGGCGATGGATTGCGTCCGGGCAGTGTCTATGATGCCAACGACCGCGCCCAGTTTGCCGAGCTCGACACGATGGGAGAGCTTGTGGAGCGTGCTTGGGCAAAGAATGTTCAGGCATTTATCGAAGGTCCTGGCCATGTGCCAATGGATAAGATTCCTGAGAATATGCAGCGTCAGATAGAGAAGTGCCACAACGCGCCGTTCTATACGCTCGGCCCGTTGGTAACTGACATTGCGCCCGGCTACGACCATATAACAAGTGCCATCGGTGCGGCTCAGATAGGATGGCTCGGCACTGCCATGCTGTGCTATGTAACGCCGAAAGAGCATCTAGCCTTGCCCGACCGCGACGATGTACGCGTTGGCGTGGTGACATACAAGCTTGCTGCACATGCAGCCGATCTGGCAAAGCATCATCCCGGTGCCATTGTGCGCGACAATGCGCTGAGCAAGGCACGCTATGAGTTCCGCTGGAAAGACCAGTTTAACCTGAGTCTTGACCCTGAACGTGCGCTTGAATACTACAAGACGGCCAACCATGTGGGCGGAAAATACTGCACTATGTGCGGTCCTAACTTCTGCGCCATGCGTATAAGCCAGACGATAAAAGAAGGCGAGTGCGACGTTTAATGCATGTGGGCTTTAATGCCTCGGCGTTAAGCTGTCAGCGCAGCAGTATGACAGGCTGTATATGTGCCTGTCATGCCGTTATGCCAAGCTTGCGTGAGCGCAATGAAGCATGAAGAAAGGAAACGCTTAACTCATTGAAAATAAGAAATTTACTATATAAAAAATAAAAACAAAATGATAGAAAAGAAAGTATCACAGGGTATTATCAGTACCTATTTCAGCAAGTTGGAACGTAATCTTGACCTCGATGTTGCCATTGTAGGCGGAGGTCCGTCAGGCATTGTTGCCGCATATTATCTGGCAAAGGCCGGACTTAAAGTTGCCCAGTTCGACCGCAAATTGTCTCCCGGCGGCGGTATGTGGGGCGGCGCAATGATGTTCAATCAGATTGTCGTGCAGAAAGAAGCCATCGAAATCGTGAAAGACTTTGACATCAACTTTGAGAGCTACGACGAAGACCTGTTTGTGATGGATTCTGTTGAGAGTACCTCTGCACTGCTATATAAGGCCGTTCATGCCGGAGCAACAATATTCAACTGCTATTCTGTTGAGGATGTTGTGTTTAAGGACAATGTTGTCAGCGGTGTTGTTGTCAACTGGACTCCGGTTTTGCGTGAAGGTATGCATGTAGACCCGATTAACATTATGGCAAAGTGTGTTATCGACGGAACTGGCCATGACAGCGAGATGTGCAAGACTGTAGCGCGCAAGAACGGCATCCGCCTTGCAACTGATACGGGTGATGTTATCGGCGAGCGCTCGCTCGACGTGGTTTCAGGCGAGAATGAGGTGGTTAACGGCACAAAGGAGATTTATCCCGGACTTTATGTCTGCGGTATGGCTGCTTCTGCCGTAAGCGGAACTCCCCGTATGGGACCTATCTTCGGCGGTATGCTCATGTCGGGCAAGAAGGTTGCCGAACTGATTATCAAGAAACTTAAATAGTTTTGGTGTGGGGCTATGAAGTAGCGGCTTTTTGTCCGGACTTCATAGCCCCTTATATATAATAAGGTGTATTCGTAAGGCATTTTGCCAGTGCAGACAGACGCCGAAATTCGTTATTTTTACTTTTCGCTTTTCATTTTTGCTTAAACAATGCTTTGGATTGTAGTTACTTCTCCCGTTTTTTTATCAGATGAAGCCACGTTTCTTCATCGTCTGTTGGCCAACGGCGTTGACATAATACATCTGCGTAAGCCCGGAGCATCGGCTGCTGACTGTGCGCGCCTGCTTGAAGAGCTGTCGGCAGAAGACCGTTCGCATATTGTAGTTCACGACTTCTTTGAACTGGCGGAGCCTTATGGTTTGCGCGGAATACACCTTAACGCGCGCCGAAACATTGTGCCCGAAGGTTACAGCGGTCATGTCAGCCGTTCGTGTCATTCTCTTGAAGAGGTAAAACAGCACAAAGATAACTGCAATTATGTATTTCTCAGCCCGATATTCGACAGCGTGTCAAAGCAGGGATATGCCTCTGCCTTCACTGATGCAACGCTCCGTCAGGCGTCAGAACAGGGCTTTCTGGACAATAAGGTTGTGGCTCTTGGCGGTGTTACGCCGGATAAGATACACTATCTGAAGTCTCTAAATTTCGGCGGCGCGGCAATGCTGGGCTGTATCAACAGTATGGCCGGACTGAGCGAAGCGCAACTTTGCGCACGTTTACACAGCATAAGAGAATGTTTTGGCTAGCATTGATGTTGTTTTGCCGATAAAAGCCATGACTACAGGCTGTTGCGTGTAGTTATGGCTTTTGTTTTTTGTCGTTTCTTTGCTGTTGGCAAAAGTTTTTGCGCCATTTTCTTTGTTGTATATATAACCGTTTTCTTTAGCTTGTCTGCATCTTTACGGACGCTAATTATAGGTTTAGGTTTAAACCAAGTCGTTTTATCAGAAAAAATCCTATGACTTACGACCTGAAAAGCGGCCACTTTTGCATCAAAAGTGATAGAGTTATGACCCGTAACTCTATCACTAACAGTTTGAAAGTAAACAACTGCTGTTTTCTTAACAAACTATGTAAATTGTGCTGGGTAAATATTTAATCGAAAGCGTTTCTGTGGTAAAAACTTTCGATTTTTGAGCGTCTTTTCGCTTTGAGTAAAAATATAGTCATAAAAATTCTGCGGAAAGACATATTCCGAAGGTTGTTTGCTGGTGCTGTCGTCCGTCCTGTTATATTAACCGTAACTTAACCTTGATTTTATTTCATTTTAATAAAAATCTCTTACGTGTACATTAAAATATGGGCTTTTTAGGTGTATTATTTTCGTAATTATTTTGCTGCAAACTCGTAGTTATGCTGTAAGAAAGATGAAACACCATACTGATAATTTTGCATACGAAAATTTAATTATGTTTCATTAAAACAAAATTATTTATGAAAATTTCTAACACAATCAAGTCTGGCGTAGTTGTGGCATTCCTTTCAGCCGGTATGCTGTCAGCATCAGCACAGGAAATCAGTTTGAATCAGGACAACTACACCGTTCCGTCATGGACACGTCTGACACGCCTCATGGCAGAAATGCAGTCGGCTAGTCAGCCTTACAGCATCAACATGACACTTAACGGAGATCCTACTACGCGTATGGCTTTTGCCTGGTTTACCAACAGTTCTGTGAAGACAGGCAAGGTGCAGATCGTCTTGAAGGCAGATGCAAGTGTAGAAGATTTCAGCAAGCCCGACATCACAATAGATGCTGTTTCTGCTGATGTAAAAGACCTTAACTACGTGACGAGCAAAAACGGAGTGGAAGGCATTGAGGCCAACACAAAGCGCTCATACACAAGCCATAAGGCTCTGGCAAAAGACCTGAAACCGGGCACAACCTATTCGTTCCGTGTTGGTAACGAGGAGGGCTGGAGCGAGATTGGCCACTTCACCACAGCCGCCGAGTCATACGACAAGAAAGAAGGATTCTCGTTCATCTATATAACAGACACCCAGGCACAGAATGACGGCATGTTTGATGTTTCTCAGAAAACAGCCCATGCAGCACAGAAGATGGTGCCCGATGCCAAGTTTGTGCTGGTGAACGGCGACTTGGTTGAAACTTCAGGAGCCAACAACTCTGAATGGGAATATGAGCAGTGGTTCAGCACAATGCAGGATATCTGGATGAACTATCCGCTGGTTGTTGCGCAGGGTAACCACGATACAAGTTCAAACAGCAACTTTGCATGGCACTTTAACACAGACAACACGTTCAACACAACTTCGGCCGTGCCTACAACAATGGAAGGAACAGTCTATTCGTTTGTTCAGGGCGACGCCTTGTTCATGGTGATAAACTACGAGGATTACAAGAAAGAAGGCTACTTTGACGCTCTTGCCGACTGGATGAGAAAGCAGGTTGAGGAGCATAAAGACGTTAAATGGCGCATTGCCACATTCCATAAGAACATGTTTACAGGCAGCCAGTCGCACCAGAGCGACAGCGACGGACGTCTTGTACGTGAAAACATGCTCCCCGTGTTCAACGAGCTTCATATAGACGTTGCCTTGCAGGGCCACGACCATATCTACGAAGTTATCGGCCCGGTTAACAACCTGACAAAGACTCTTGTAGACGGTGCCGTAGAAGAGGTTGAGACCGTTGTTCCCGGCGGAGTGCGTGAGAATATGACAGGAAAGCAGGGCGGTGTGTTCAACGTAAACGAAGGCACTCTGTACTTCCTGAACAATTCCGCCGGCAAGAAGAAGTATGAGCCGCGCGACGAACAGGCCATGATTGACGCATATTCGGCTCATGGAGTTGACAATTACTGGGGACTCTTCTCTGGAAAGTTTGGTCAGACAGGCGAACCTACATTCAGCGACGTTACAGTTACGGCCGACACGATATTTGTAAGCACATACACCGTTAACGACGCAGGCAGTGCAACACTGTTTGATTCGTTCAAGATTATCAAGGAAGAAGGCAGCTCTACGGGCGTTTCTAAGGCAGAGGCATCTCCCGTAAGGATTTATAACGACTCTGACAACAAGCAGATTGTTATTAAAGGTGTTGAGCCTGAGAGCGTTGAGGTATATTCTTCTAATGGTGCGTTGGCCGGACGCTATACAGGAACAACAATTGCCACTAATGCAATGGGCAGCGGCCTGTATATTGTTAAGGCCATAAAAGGCAACAAAAGCTACTACGGAAAGGTGATAGTTGAATAAGTTACCGCCATTGTTATACATAATAGTCTTTCTGAACGTCTGCCGTAATTCATCGGCAGACGTTCAGTTGTTTTATATAGTTTTTAACTGTATTTGTTAAAAAAAATAAATATAAGCTTACCCGTGCAACGTTTGTTATGGCTTATCCGTCTTAAAAGTGAAAAAATCAAAAGCATTGCAGCCTTAAAAAGTCAGAAATGCTGTTTGAGGTTAAAGATTTTCAGTAAAAAAAGCATAACATATGACAAAGATACGTGTTGATATAAAGCGGATGATGCTGTTTCCGGCAACGTTGATGACACTGACGGCAGCAGGACAGAACGTAAGCGGACAGGTGGTGGATGCGCATGGTAATGGCATACCATATATAAATGTGGTGGCCTTGTCGCTGCCTGATTCGTCTTATGTTACGGGCGTTATGACCGACAGCATTGGTCGTTTCGGTTTCGATGTTCCGCCAGAAGGACGCCTTCTGCGCGTTTCGGGCGTGGGATATAAGACTGTTTATGCCGACAGAACTGACGATGAGGGCCGCATCTGTCTGCAAGAAGACACGCAGATGCTTGGCGAGGTGGTGGTCAGGAGCCGCATGCCGAAGACGAGGCTGAAGGGCGATGCCATGGTAACAAACGTGGTGGGGACGGTGCTGGAGACGGCAGGAAACATGGAAGATCTGCTCGACCGCATACCAAATGTGTCGGCAAACAGCGATAAAATAGAGGTTTTTGGGCGCGGAGAGCCCGAAATTTATATAAACGGGCGCAAGATGCTCGACAAAGTGGAGCTTGAACGCCTTAGTTCGGACAATATAAAGTCTGTTGAGGTTGTAACAAATCCCGGTGCAAGATATGGCGCAAGTGTCAAGTCGGTTATACGCATAACCACCAAGAAGGCCGTTGGCGAGGGCTTTGGCTTTGACAACAGACTGTCGGGTGAACTTAAAGAGCGAGGCTATGCCTCGGGGCAGGAGCGCATAAACATGAACTGGCGCAGCGGAGGCCTCGACATAGGCGGAACGTTCAACATATCAAGAACTAACACACTTGACCCGAAGCAGATGGAGCAGATAACATATCTTGACAAGACATGGCGGCAGCCAAGTTCGCTTGACCAGGTATATAAAAAAAGGAATATATATGGACGACTGGCGCTGAGCTATATGTTCAACGAAAATCATTCGCTGGGGGCAAGCCTTAGTTGGTATCGCATGCCGTGGGACAACGCTTCGGGATATATGAAATCGAGTGTAGTTAAGGACGATATGCTCACAGAAAAGCTTTTAAGTTCTTATGTCGCATCAGGACAAGGCACAACGCTGCAAGGAAATTTATATTATGTAGGAAAGATCGGTAAGTTGGGTATTGACTTTAATACAGACTGGTATTGGAGCAAGACGGGAATAGGCATGACGACAGTTGAGAACTATCAGGAAACAGGGCTGGAGCCAGTAAACCAGCAAGTCAGCACTTCGTCAGACAGCCGTAACAATCTTGTGGCGTCAAAGCTGGTGCTGACGTCTCCGTTGTTTGGCGGCATCTTGTCTTTTGGCGGAGAGTATTCTTATTCGGTGCGCAAGACTCTTTATGGTGTGCTTCCGGCAGATGTCCTCGAAGACGACAAGAGCCGTATAGAAGAGGGTATGGCTTCGGCCTTTGTTGAATATGTCCGCCATTTTGGGCCGTTTAGCATGCAGGCCGGAGTGAGGTATGAGAATGTGGATTTCGACTATTATGACGACGGGGTGTATGTAGGCGAGCAGAGCCGTGTGTTTAACAATATCTTTCCTTCGTTGTCGCTTTCGGGCATGTTCGGCGATTTTGGCGTTCAGTTGGGCTATGCGTCAGACATATCCCGGCCGTCTTATAACCAGCTTCGCAGCAACATAACCTACGACAATCGCTACACTTATGAGGGCGGTAATCCGTTTTTGCTGCCGTCGAGGTCAAACAACGTCAACTTGGCGCTTACATATAAGTGGATAATGTTGAATGCAGGATGGTCGCATGTAATTGATCCGATAATACAGCATAGCGAACCCTACGGAGACGACCCGTCGGTGGTGCTTTTCAGGCAGGTAAACGGTGAGTCGTACGACAAGATGTACGCCTCGCTTAATATAAGTCCGACTTTTGGAGTGTGGCATCCGTCGCTTATGCTCGGCGTGCAGAAGCAGTGGTTCGCCATGCAGGTTCACGGGCATAATCCGCTCGACAATCCCGTTGGAACATTCCGTTTTGACAATACATTAGACACTAAAATATGCCGTATTTCGCTAAATATGCGCTATACGACACGTGGAGGCGACGAGAATGTGTACATGCGGAAGCCTTCTTTCAGGGCAGATATGTCTTTATATAAGGCATTTATGCAAGACCGGCTTACGGTGCAGCTGCAAGTAAAGGACTTATTCAAGACCTCACGCCAGCGCTTGACCATGTTTTATGGCTCCATGCGCGAGACGCTTTGGGGCGCTCCGGCTCAGCGCAGAGTTAGCCTTACGGTGCGCTATAAGTTTAATGTTGACAAGAGCAAATATAAGGGCACGGGAGCAGGACAGAGCCAAAAGAGCCGTATGTAGACGGCAAGTGTGTTGACTTTACGGCATGCTGCGTATGAAGATTATGATGTTTTTATTGCCTGAAGGCATTAATAGGCATCAGTTTTTATACGCGGCATGCCGTTTTTTTGTATATTTGCATAAATCTTAGTATAAGATAATCTGCATTTCGGCATAAAACCTTGACTAATTTTAGGCTTACTGCTTGGATTTATATTATAACCTTGAATTTGATAACAAAACGAAAAACATGGAAATAAGAAGTAAACTGGGCAACGAAAATATCATGCAGCTGCGAAAAATGGCATTTTTCTGCTCGAGAAAGGAGCCGTCTGGACTTCAGGCTGCTGTGGACAGATGGATAGCAACCCTGCAACCGGATAAGGTTTGCGTAATGTGCGGCGACCAGTCGCCAATGGAAAAACATGTGTTTTCATCATTGCTTGAAAGAAAAATTCCGGCAATATTGGTGCTGGCAGAAGCCATGCATGAGCAATGGAGCGAGCCGGTGAGCGAGGCTTTAGGCAGCGGCCTATTGCTGATAATAACCCATTGCGGACCAGAGGTGCATACGGTATGCGCCCGCTCGGCATTCGACCGCAACGCACTGATGATGGCTTTTGCTGACGAAATTATAGTCGGATATTGCTCAAAAGGCGGCAATCTGGAGCGCGGTTTGGCCGGATACAGCAACGTGAGATACCTTGTAGGCAATCAAGACAATAGGGCAAAAACTAAGGAACCGTTACCGCAACAGGGTGGACGTTCGTATGCCGGACGCCGTTTTCCCGATGATTCTCAGCGCGAAAAAAGCAGTTTGCAGGGCGGACGTTCGTATAACGGACGTAGTTTTTCTGTAAATCAGAATGTTTCCAATGGATTCAGTCAAGGTGGCAGGGCAGTGGCAGGACAGGCTGATAATGGCGTCGGACAGTGGAGCCGCAGGCTCGATTTGGGTTACAGCACGATATTTTTCGATTTTAATGAGGCCGGAAAGGATGTTTATATCAAACTTACTCAAAGTACAAAATCGGCAGACGGAAAGTATGAACGCAACAAAATATTCATGGACCGCAGCGAATTCAGGGCGTTTTATGATACAATAGGCTATGTGACAAGGGCTGTGGAGCGTGATGAAAAATTAGACAGAAACATCGTGGTAAGGTCGGCAAGCGGCGACATAAGTCTGAATATGGTCATGTCAGAAGGCATGAAAATGTGTATGATGACTCAGGAAAAAGAGCTGCTGACAATGGGACACAGGCGTCAGACGATAGGATTTTGCGTCACGGAGTTGTCGGCTTTTTTTGACGTAGTGATTGATGCAGCCCGCCATTGGCGCATAATAAGCTGATAAAGAGGCAAAAAAATGCCTGATGTAGGCGATAGCCGGGTGTTGGTAATACTCGTCAGAATTTTCTAAGGTTCAGGCATGTAGCATCCAAAAAGTTTGTAAACATGAGTGTTTATGGCGATACATCTGTGATATACGGCCTGATTTGGGTTTAATTAAATAAATTTATTTTGTTCAGCCCGCCGTTTGCATTATATTTGCATAAGGGAAAATATACTAAAAATGAAATTATAATGGCGCTTTTGTGACTATATGTCAGACATCTTGTCTTGTATATTAGACTCGCATGGCGCTTTAAACGTAAAAAACAGAAATTTATGGCAGCAGGAAAATGGATAGGCGGCATATTGGGCTTTATGTCCGGCGGTGCGCTCGGAGCTTTGGCCGGAGTGGCACTGGGAGCCTTGTTTGATTATGGAATTAATGCGGTAAACAAAGACGGAGAGCCCAAAAACGGATATGGAAGTACTTCTTCCGGCCGTCAAGGCTTCGGCAGCGCGACGCGTGAACAGCAATATTATGAGGGGCAGCGCAACAGTTTTTTGTTCTCTCTGCTTGTTCTGGCGTCGTATATTATTAAGGCAGACGGCAAGGTGATGCACAGCGAGATGGAGTTTGTGCGGAAGTTCTTGCGTGCAAACTTCGGTGAAGTGGCTGTGGAGCAGGGCAACAGCATACTTCTGCGCCTATTTGACGAGCAGAAGAGGCTGAATGCCACAAATCCTTATGCTTTCAGGGATGTTATACGTCAGAGCTGTGAGCAGATAGCTATGAATCTCGACTATGGTCAGCGTTTGCAGCTGCTAAACTTCCTCGTAATGATAGCAAGGGCAGACGGTTCTATGCCAAATGAGGAAATTTCGGCTTTGAGAGAGTGCGTTCGCTATATGCGCATGGATATGGAAGATCTTGACTCAATGTTGAATCTGCAAAAAGACACACTGGAAGATGCTTACGCTGTGTTGGGCGTATCGCCTGATGCGACAGACGATGAAGTGCGCAAGGCATATCGTAATCTTGCCTTGAAGCATCACCCTGACCGTGTGGCTGCGCTTGGCGAGGATATCAGGCGTGCGGCAGAGAAGAAATTCCAGGAAATCAATGAGGCTAAAGAAAAGATATTTAAGGCAAGGGGTATGTAGAAGCTTTAGCCCGTTAAATATTCTCATGTTTATACAGAACGGCTAATCTGCCAACTTTTATTTGTGCAGTTTAGATATATAATAAAGAGCGGACAAATACATTAAAAATGAATCAGGTGTTTGTCCGCTCTCTTTTTATGATTAAAAATCAGACTTTTGGGGGTAATGTTTTATTCTTGATGAATCTTTACCCAAAAAACTAATGCAGTTTGGCGTTAAAGTTCGCTGAAATCAGGTATTTCTTTCAGAAAGCAATAGCTGTTATTTGCGTAGTCCATTCGGCAGCAATAGTGTTGCAGGCCGTTGCTTACTACGAGATAATCCACTTTCAGCAGCATGTTATAGACCGAAATCTGGTTGAACACCTTCTGTGTGATGGCTATTGTTGGAGCTTTATATTCCATAATCATGCGCGGACGCGCCTGTGAGTCGTATAGAACGCTGTCGCAGCGCAGTTTTTTCTGACCGCATGTCAGTTCTGTCTCGTTGGCAATGAGTGATGCCGGATAACCTTTGTGCTCTGTCAGGAAATGAACAAAATGCTGGCGTACCCATTCTTCCGGTGTAAGACTTACAAACTTGCGTCTCAGCGTGTCAAGAATCTGTGTCTTGCCGTTCTGCTGTTTTATTTTTATTTCGTATTGAGGTAGGTTTAATCGATACATTTTATTAAATTTGCATTCTGAATGGCTTTAAGTTGCCATGTGTTAGGGTGTATGAGTTTATAGCCGCAGACAGATAGTTTATGTCTCAGGCCGCTGACTCTGTAATTTTTGCAAAGTTAGCCATTATTATTTTAAACGGTGAACGTCAGCGTCCTTTTTTGGCAGCAATGGCTTTCAGATAAAGCATAAAGATATGGCAGAGAAAAAGATCGTTACTTTTGAGGGCATAATGCGCGACTTGCGTGCAGGTAATTATGCGCCCGTATATATTCTTATGGGCGAGGAGTCTTATTATATTGATAAGATAACAGATTTTATCTCGACGAATGCTCTTACTCCTGAAGAACGCGACTTCAACCAGTCTGTTGTCTTTGGCTCTGACGTTTCTTCAAGTCAGATTGTTGACATGGCAAGACGTTTTCCGATGATGGCCGAGCGGCAGGTTGTGATAGTGAAAGAGGCTCAGAACATAAAAAACTGGGAACAACTGGAAAAGTATGTTGAAAAACCTGTGAAATCAACAGTTTTGGTTTTGTGTCATAAAAACGGCAGTATTGACGGCCGAAAGAAAATATTGGCCAAGGCTGCAGCTACGGGTGTGGTGTTTGAGAGCAAGAAGAAGCGTGATTATGAATTGCCGGCTTTCATAGAGAGTTATCTTAAAAATTATGGACGCGCTGCAATAGACCATAAATCATCCCAGATGATAGCCGACCATATCGGGGCAGATCTTAGCAGGTTGACGAGTGAACTGGACAAGCTGATTCTTTCTTTGCCAGAGAATGACCGGCGTGTTACTCCTGAGGTTGTAGAGGAGAGGATAGGAGTGAGCAAGGATTTTAATGCTTACGAATTACGCAGCTCGATAGTTAACCGTGATGTGTTGAAGGCGACACGGATTTTGTATTATTTTAATGACAACCCGAAGACCGGAAATGCATACATGCTTATACCGATGTTGTTCTCTTATTTTCAAAATTTACTTATAGCATTTTATGCTCCTCAACCTAAAACTGACGAGAGTGTTGCACGCTGGTTGGACCTCAGGGCAGGGTGGGCTGCAAAGGACTACATCACGGGTATGAGAAATTATACTGGTGTGAAAGTGATGCAGATAATTTCTAAAATTAGAGAGACAGATGCCAAAAGTAAGGGTTTAGACAACCCAAATACCCCTGTCGGGGAGCTGTTAAGAGAGCTAATTTTCTTCATTTTACACTAAAAATAGCCCCATTTTGGGGCTATTTTTTTCTCTTTCGCATTTTTTTCTGAACAAAAAAAATAGGGTTAAAGTCGTAAAAATCAGAGCCTTTTATGATTTTTGACGCTCTCAGAATCGTGTATTTTTGAGCTTTCTTTACCTCGTTTCGAAATACTTAATTTTTCTGTTTTTCGACCGAAAAACAGGTGTTAAAATTTAGCGTTTGCATTTATTATGATTTACAATACCAAAATTTAGCTATCTGAATGTTTATATTTGTTTACATAAAACATAAATGTAAAGCGTAAATTTATATTTAAATATAAACATATTGACAATTGAATTTATATTTTAATATTTAAATCTTTAAATTTGCAAATTACAAGTTATATTTATGCATTTTCGGATTTATTGTTTAAATGCCTGATTATCAGCCTAAATACGATATTTTATGAAGTAAATTTATGCAATTTTACTTATTTTCGCCTTAAAATACTGCATAAAGCCAGATTTACGCTTTTTATCAGCGCAAATAACGCTCGCCTAATGAATTAGTTAGCAAAATCCTTTAAATAAAGGCTTATCTGGCGTTTTAATAGTCTAAATTTACATTTGTATTTTTAAATACCAAATCACAAGATTTAGATATTTACATTTACAAATATAAATTTATAAATTCAATATTTAAATTTTAAAATAATATTTAGGTTTGTTGCGTATGTCGAAAAAATGATTTACCTTTGTAAAGTCTAAGAAAAATAGCAAAAAACAACATCAAGGTAAGAAAATGGAAGAAATGAAAGACCGAATCAGGCAGATAATGGAGTCTCAACATATGAGTCAACAGACCTTCGCTAACTTCATCGGAATGTCTGCTGCATCATTAAGCAGCATTTTTAACAACCGTACAAAACCGACGCTCAACACCGTTGAAGCGATTAAGAGCAAAATGCCTCGCCTGAGTACCGACTGGCTCATGTTCGGAAGAGGCTCGATGTTTATCGACGACACTCCGACTACCGACCCATCTCCTGCTGAGGATACAGATATGGGCAGTGAGCATGTTGCTGACTTTGGAGGCGGCGTGCCGGATCTTTTCGGAGGCAACCAGACCGGAGCATCTGTTCAACAGCCTGTGCACAGACATGTTGAGAGCGTTATTCGGCCTGAAGTGAAATATGTTGAGCGTCCGCAAAGACAGATTACAGAGATAAGAGTTTATTTTGACGACCTTACCTATGAGACTTTTGTCCCCAAAAAATAGAATTGCCGTGTAAAAAACCGATAATATGTTGATTTAGCTTTGCTGGTATGCCCTTTTTTGTAGGCTTATGGCATGTACATACGTTTTTTGAGGCATTTATTGGCTCTGTCATGTGTCTGTTTTTCATTGTTGAGCGTTTTTCTTGACGTTAAATAGCCTTTTATGGCATCATATATGCCGTTTAACATATATTTAACAGCCTGTGACTTTCGTTTTTTTGGAAAGCGCAGGCTTATTTTGTACCTTTGTATTCTGTAAGTAAGGCGATAAAGTCTTTCTTGCGCCTGGTTTAATAAGATAAATTCGTTTCTTATGAAAAAATATGTTTCAGACCTCAAGGTCGTTTCTGTAGAACATATAAACGACAAATATGTTCTGATAAAGCTTACTCAGGACGAACGACTTCCGGAAATGCTCCCGGGACAGTTTGTTGAGATAAGAGTAGACGGATCGCCTTCTACATTCCTTAGGCGTCCCATTTCAATTAATTTCGTTGATTATGACACAAATCAGCTGTGGCTTCTCGTTGCTGCTATAGGCGACGGAACACGCCGTATGGCTCAATTAAAGGCCGGAGACGTGCTTAACTGCATGTTCCCTTTGGGTAACTGCTTTACAATGCCTGAAGGCGCCTCAGAGAAGATTTTGCTTGTTGGAGGCGGCGTAGGTGTGGCTCCGCTGCTGTATTTCGGCAAGAAACTCTGCGATGCCGGTATACCCCCTGTATTTCTTCTCGGGGCACGTTCCGGAAAAGATTTGCTTCTGCTGGATGAGTTTAAAAAGTACGGGCGCGTATGCGTAACGACAGAAGACGGCTCAATGGGCGAGAAAGGCTTTGTTACAAACCATTCTGTGCTCAATGAGGTGGCTTTCGGCCGTATAGCCACTTGCGGTCCGAAGCCAATGATGGCTGCCGTGGCAAGATATGCCAAGGCAAAAGGTATAGAATGTGAGGTGTCTTTGGAAAATAAGATGGCCTGCGGACTGGGAGCATGTCTCTGCTGCGTTGAAAAGACCACAGAAGGCAACGTGTGTGTATGTAAGGAAGGACCGGTTGTAAACATAAAGAAATTGTTATGGCAGATTTAAGCGTAAATATCAACAAATTGCAGTTGAAGAACCCTGTAATGACGGCTTCGGGAACATTTGGCTATGGCCCCGAATTTGCTGATTTCATACCGTTGGAAGGTCTTGGAGGTATTATTGTGAAAGGAACCACTCTAAAACCGCGTGAGGGCAACGATTATCCCCGTATGGTAGAGACGGCTTCGGGTATGCTCAACTGCGTGGGACTGCAGAACAAGGGCGTAGACTATTTCTGTGAGCATATATATCCTGAGATAAAGGACATTGATACAAATATGATTGTAAACGTCAGCGGCTCGTCTCCTGAAGATTATGCTGAATGTGCCGCCCGTATCAACGAGCTGGATAACATTCCGGCCATAGAGCTGAATATTTCATGTCCAAACGTAAGGCAGGGAGGCATGGCCTTCGGCGTTACGTGTGCCGGTGCGGCAAGCGTAGTAAAGGCTGTGCGTGCCAGATACGACAAGACCATGATAGTAAAGCTCTCTCCCAATGTTACCGACATAGCCGAGATAGCGCGTGCCGTTGAGGCTGAGGGTGCCGACAGCGTATCGCTTATCAACACTCTTATGGGCATGGCTATTGATATAGAGAAACGCAAGCCTTTGCTTAGCATCAATACGGGCGGACTTAGCGGTCCTGCCGTGAAGCCTGTTGCCCTGCGTATGGTATGGCAGGTGGCTAAGGCTGTGAATATCCCTGTTGTCGGTCTTGGAGGTATCTGTAATGCCCATGATGCCATCGAATTCCTTATGGCCGGTGCTACGGCAATAGAGATTGGTACAGCCAACTTTATCGATCCTCAGGTTACGATAAAAGTACGCGACGGCATTAATGAATGGCTCGACAGCCACGGCTGCAAGTCGGTTAAGGAGATTATCGGTACGTTGGAAAACTGCTGATATTTCTGCTTTTTACGAGATTTTTATAAAAAAGTTTTCTGAATAAACTCGTCACTCGTCACAATGATATGTAAAGTGTTGTAATTTAATCACTTATGATGTGACGACTTTGAAGGCAGACTCTTCACTACATAGGCTTTATGCTAGGCGTGATGAGTCTGTTTTTCAACTCATCACATTCAATGTCGTTGAAAATCAGCAAGTTATGTCAACTTGTGATGAGTGACGAGTTTATTCAGAAAACTTTTTCTTTATATTCTTTGATTTAATCCTGATTTCGGTTTACCTGAGGCTGCGTTATTCCTGTTTCAGGTTGACAAAGCTTAATCCGGATGTCTTTGTATATTGACGATTTTGCAGAAGCATACCTTTCACGTTGCGTTTTGCCGTCTTTTAGAGCCCGAAAGGTGGTCTTTTATATGTCAATTTGCCTACTTTTATGGTGTTTTGCCTAATAATTGGGGCTAATTTAGTTCCATTCCGCCTTCTCAACAGAGTCTTTAGTGATAAATTTAGGCCGTTTAACTCCAACCGGGCATTATTATTTTGCTGGATAGCTGCTTAATATCCGTCGCCTTGCCGTTTGCTTTTTGGGCAGATGTAACGAACTATGTCAAGAAAAACGGGCGAAAAGGCGTCTATAGAAAATAAAAGGGGGATGAAAGCTGGAATACGCCAAATAGATAAAACAATATGCGGTCTTATGGCCGATTGTAGCATTATCTTGCTCAAAATGCTTGTTGGCGGTTAATATTGCAGAATATTGTCATTTTTATCTGTTTCCCTGCTTAGATTTGTCGTAAGGCTTATTTCTGTAAGAATTAAAATGCTCCGAATAAAGGCTATCCCATATTCGGAGCATTATTTTGTAGCAAAACGCTATTGTCATCAGGCTTTCCTGCCTGTAAAGGGGCAGGGCATTGCCCGTTTTTGTCTCTGTTATGCCGTGTAGCGTTATGATTTGTCAGATACTGTTGAGCTTACTGTCTTACGCTTTCAACCTTATATCCGGCTTTCTTCAACAGTTCCAGCACGCCTTTTTCTCCCGTCAGATGTCCGGCTCCTACGGCAAAGAATGTAGCTCTCTTCTTCATTATCTCCGGCATCTTCTTTATCCAGTCGGCGTTGCGGTTATATATCAGCGCGTCCTTTTCCTGTGGAGTGTAGTCGCAGCTGTTGTTCAGTTTTTCTTCCATAGCGTCGTTTATGGCCTTCAGGTCTTGTGTAAAGAAGGCTTTGGTGATGTTTTCTGTCATCATCTCATACATATCCTTATTGTCCGCAAGGCACAGCAGCAGTTCTTTCTGGCGCTCTTCCGTCTGTCCCTTGTACAACAGTTCCATCTGGAAGTCTATTGTCTCGAGCGCGCCAACAGGCTTACTCTGTTCCTTGGCCTTATTCTGAAAATACTCGTCAAAAGTCTGGTTCGGGTTAAATTTCGGGTTCTTTTTAAGATACATCAGTACGGTCAACTGTGTTGTAAGGGCCTGTGGCGACATTTTCCCGAACTGTTGTGCCACTATCGGGTTGGTCATGTCTATGCCTATAATGTCCTTCATCATGGCGTTGATACGTGCCATTTCCTCGGCTGTGAACATCTTGTCTATCGTCTGTCCGTCCGGGAGCATCATGGCGCTCTGTAATTTTGCCATGTTTTCAGGAGCAGTCATTTCCGACATTATTATTTCTCCGTAAACCTGTTCAGATGCGTCTAGGGCATTTTTCAGTCCCGGTATGCTGTCAGCAAAAGATGCCGGTGCAAGATGGTATGTGCCTATTATGTACGACGGTTTGCTCAGTCCGTTGCCGGATATCTTCCATAAAAGTTGCGCCTGAATGCCTATTAACGCAACAAACAGCAAAAATGCAGAAAATAAAATTCTTTTCATAGATAGAATTATTTAGGGATTACACATTTGTCATGACACTAAAAAATTATTCCGTACAAAGATAGCCAATTGTCATGCAAAAACGAAATGATAAGAAAGTTTTTTGTGTCCTGCCTTTTTATTTTTGTCTAAAGTGCTTGTTTTTAGCATGTTACGGTGCAGCAAAAAAAGAGAGCGGCCAATTGACCGCTCTCAACCAACACAAAAACTAAACTAGACTTAATTAGACGAAATCAAGATTTTCACAAACCCTGAATTGTCGATGCAAATATACGATATATTTTTTATACAACCAAATAATTATGCGCCTTTTTACACTTTTCTGCAAAATTTTAAAGTTTTATTGTTTTTGATAACAAATATTGGTCAAGTATTGTCATGGCAGCCATGGCTTCTACTATGGGTACGGCGCGTGGCAGCACACATGGGTCATGTCGCCCTTTGGCTTTGAGGTTCACTTCTTCGCCGTCCTTGTTTACGGTCGTCTGGTCTTTCAGCAGTGTTGCTATGGGCTTGAACGCTATTCTGAAGTAGATGTCCTCGCCGTTGCTTATGCCTCCCTGTATGCCTCCGCTGTTGTTCGTTCTTGTGGCTATGCGCCCGTTGTCATTGAAGAAGAGGTCGTTCACTTCGCTTCCGCGTCTGGCGCTCATGCCAAATCCTGCTCCAAACTCAATGCCTTTCACGGCGTTTATGCCCAGCATGGCGCTTCCGAGGGCTGCATGCAGCTTGTCAAACTCGGGCTCTCCGAGTCCTGCCGGGCAGCCTTTTATCACGCACGTAATTGTTCCGCCTATGGTGTCGCCCTCAGCCTTAACCTCCGAAATAAGCTTTATCATCTCTTCGGCTTTAGCCTTGTCGGGGCATCTTACAATGTTTTCCTCGGCCGACTCAAGGTCGTATTTCCTGTAGTCGCTGTCGAGAGCGATGGTGCCAACCTGTGATGTGTAGGCATTAACCGATATACCTAAACGCTTTAGAGCCAGCTTGGCCAGCGCTCCGCCTACGCATCTGCTTATGGTTATTCGTGCCGAAGAGCGGCCTCCGCCCCTGTGGTCGCGTATACCATATTTGTAATTATATGTAAAGTCTGCATGCGACGGACGGAAAACGTCCTTCATGTTGTCATAGTCGGACGATCTTTGATTGGAGTTTCTCACGATGAATCCGATGGGGCAGCCCGTAGACTTGCCTTCAAACACTCCGCTCAATATTTCAACCTTGTCGGCCTCCTTCCTCGCTGTTGTTATGGCGCTTTGTCCCGGCTTTCTTCTGTCCAGCTCGCCTTGTATGAAATCAAGGTCGATGTCTATTCCTGCCGGATATCCGTCTACAACTCCGCCGACAGCCTCGCCGTGGCTTTCGCCGAAGGTGGTCAGTCTGAACAATTTTCCGAAAGAGTTACTCATGTTTTGCAGAACCGTTTTTACTTTAACATAAAAAATCGGCAAAACGGCTACAGCGCTTGTCGTGTCATAGCCTTTTGCCGTTATAGGTTCAGGTCTGTTGCCATATTTGCCTATATGCTTTTCAGACCTTTGTCTGTGCTGTTCTTTTCTTTTCTTTAGTTGCAGCAGCCGTTGCCGCCTTCGTGTCCGTGGTGGCATCCTTCGCCGTGCTCATGATGGCATCCCTCACCATGTCCGTGACGACATCCTTCGCCATCTCCGTGGTGATGTCCGCAGCAACAGTCGCCTCCGTCTTCGCCATGGTGTCCGCAGCAGCATCCTTCGCCGCTCATGCGGTTGATAAGGCCCTGAATTTCTTCGTTAGTAGCCTCTCTAGACTCAACGATATGTCCTTTGAAGTTGAGTGTCTTGCCTGCCAGCGGGTGGTTGAGGTCCACTCTAACCTTGTCTTCGCCTACCGATACAACTTTTGCCAAAAATCTGTTTCCGTCTTCGTTCTGCAGCGGAATAATGGCGTCTTTATATATGTTGTCATGGTCGAAGTGTCCGTTTATGCAGAAGATGTTCTTGTCAAGGTCGAGCACATGCTCTTCCTCATAGTCGCCGTACGCCTCGTCTTTCGACAGGGTGATGTCAAATTCTTCACCCTTGTTCAGCCCGGCAGTGGCATTCTCGAATGCATCGAGCGTTATGCCGTATCCGCTGATAAACTGGAACGGCTCATTATCGGTAGCCTCTTCAACGAGTTCGTTAGAGTTGTTGTCTACAACATACAGTCTGTAAGCTACTGCTATGTATTTGTTCTTGTTACTTTCCATTTCTTGACTAAAATTTTCTTTTGAGTGCAAAGATAATGCAATTTGCGCTCAGAATAAAATAAATTGTGTTTAAATTTTCTGTTTTTCTGTTTATTCTCATGCCCGTTTCTTGTTCTCGTGCCCTGTCTTTGCCTGTTTCTGGTGCATCTTTTGTTGCCGTTTTGAACGGCTGAAGGGTTATTGTCTTACTTTATGTCACAAATATTTTGCAGTTATTTCATATTGTTGTAATATATTGTAAACAGATTGCTAAAAGTATTTTAAATATTTGATTTAGGTCAAAAAAGTAAGCTGTTAACGCAAACAGCATGATATTTTTGTTTCGCTTTGTCGGATTTTGATGTATCTTTGCACCGTCGAAAGACAAAAAGAGATAAATAAATTTAGGATAACGAGCTGAGGCGATTCGTGAGAAAAGAGCCGGGGCTCAAGGTAAAATGAAAATTTAAGGATTATGAAAAGATTGTTTTTAACCGTCGTAGCTGTGCTCAGCATGACTATGACATTTGCAGAAGATGAGAAGTTGAACAACGTTGAGAGCGCAAAAGCTTACAACATGGAAGTTAACTACGGCAAGCTTGCCGACTTCCTCGGTCTTTCTTCAGACCAGCTTGAGGCTGTTCAGGACATTCACACTTCATTCTGCGCAGACATGTTGAATGCTGCCAACGCTAATTCAGACGAGCGTGCATCTATGGTTAACGGTGCAGTAGAGAAAGACCTGAAGTACATGCGTAACGTTCTTACCGGTGATCAGTTCCGCAAGTATCTGATGCTTCTGAACGTAACATTCAACAACCGTGGCATAGAAAGATAATCATTATCGTATATCAGGAAGTCCGCCTGTGCGTAAGCTCAGACGGACTTTTTTTGTTTTGTGTCCTTATTGCCATATTTGTATGTGTCGTTTGACATTTTGCTGCATCTTGTTATTGTGTCTCATTATCGCGGTATGACATTCTGAAATGTAATGAAATATTACCGCTGAAACAGAAAACTTTTTTATTTTGACGCTCTCAGAATGGCGTTGCTCTCTATAAAAGTATGTTTTTCTCTGAAAAATAGCCGGATATTGTAATCTCTGCTAAATGGCATTATATCAGTAGTTTAGGATATTCTGTCAGATAAATGTAAGTCGGATGTTGTCCAATATGTGCCTTTTTGTGTTGCAAAAGCATAGGTTTCTGCATGCAAAACGGCAAGTTTTACCTGCCGAAATCAATGCTTTTTTGATTAAAAACAAGTGCTTTATAGGTTCTAAGAGATACTATTTGTGAGTATAAGTTAATTTATCGCTGCTGTTGATTGCGTTAAATTAACTTATGTTAGCAGTATGATTCCTATTTTACAGAAAACTCATGACATGATTTTTGACTTCTTCTTGAAAATATTTTCGTGAGTCTGTTGACTTTAATTTAGTGCAAAACTCTGTCGTTACGGCCATGGCCTAATCATTTTTAGGTATTGTCAGAAACCCTATTTTTAGGTATTGCAGTATATTTTCTTGTACGTTATCTTTGCAGCCGTAAAGACAAATAACTCATAAATGATAAAATTGATATGGAAAAGACATGTATAATTTACGGTTCGTCAACGGGAACCAGTCAGGCCATTGCCGAGAATATAGCCGGCAAGCTGGGTGTGGGAGCTGCCGACGTGCTTGACGTTTCAAGTATAGACGCTTCAACTCCGGATGCTTACACAAATCTGATTTTGGGCACTTCTACATGGGGAGCAGGTGAACTTCAGGACGACTGGTACGACGGACTTGAGGCACTTAAGCAGGCCAACCTTGCCGGAAAGACCATTGCTCTGTTTGGCTGCGGCGACAGCGAGTCGTATGGCGACACGTTCTGTTCGGCTATCGGCGAGATATACAATGCACTTAAAGACAGCGGAGCAAAGTTTGTCGGTGCCGTTTCGACAGACGGCTACACCTATGACGATTCAGCTGCGGTGGTAGATGGCTGCTTTGTGGGGCTTGCGCTCGACGATGTCAATGAGCCGGACAAGACAGACTGCCGCATCGACGCATGGCTTGAAAGTATAAAGAACAGTCTTTAGTTAATTTAAACAACATGAATTATGAGAACGGATGCCCTTATTACAGAGATACTGCCGCCTGACATGAAGGTGCTGATGAACCATATTTACGAGTATAAGAAAGGTGTGCGCCAGATGGTGCTCTTCACTTTCAACAAGAGATACGAGAACTATGCCACGGCGCGCCTTAAGCGGCAGAACATCAGCTATATACTTCAGCCGGTGGGCAACGACCGCATAAACCTGTTTTTCGGCCGCAAGCAGTGTCTCGAGGCTATCCGTCTCATGGTTACACGTCCGCTGAGCCAGCTCACGCCTGAGGAGGACTTCATCCTCGGAGCTATGCTCGGCTATGATATCTGCGCGCAGTGTGAGCGCTATTGTGAGCGCAAATGCCGCAGCTGCATGAAGGCACAATGACGTAAAGTAGATGATAAACTTTTTAGAAATCTTGTTCGCTAAGTAAAATTCATAATGTTTTTGTATACACTGATCGTGGCCGGCTGTGAAGTCGGCCACGTCTTGTTTGTAAAGTTATGTTGGCTGCCGTGTCTTTCCGTATGCCGCCATTCTGTGGTATTACGTTTTATATGTTTAATTTGTTTCTTATTATTTGTAGGAACAAATAATTTTCATTATCTTCGCAAATAAATAAGATTAGTGTGTATGATAGAATATTTTGCCGATAATTTGTGGCAGATGTGGACTCTCATAGCCATTGTCTGTCTTATAGTAGAGCTTACCAACGGAGACTTCTATGTGATGTGTTTTTCCATTGGTGCGCTGCTTACGGTTCTTGTCTCGCTGTTTGTGCCGGGTTTTTATCTGCAGCTTTTCCTGTTTTTGCTGTTTTCGGTGTTGTGCATATTCTTTGTGCGTCCGTTTGCCATAAAGTATCTGCATGGCAGCCGTAAGGAGCGCCTTAGCAATGCCGATGCCATTATAGGCCGTACAGGCCGCGTCAGCGAGACCATCGTTGAAGGCGGATACGGGCGCGTGGCCATCGACGGCGACGACTGGAAAGCCGTCACGGCCAATGGCGAAAGTGTGGCTGTAGGGCAGAGCGTAAGGGTTATAGGGCGCGAGAGTATTATCATCACGGTAGAGAAAATTTGATTTAATAACCTAATAATCTTTTAAATTATGGACATCGTTGCTTATATCTTTATTGCGCTAATTATATGTGCGCTCATCGTAGTGAAGAAGAGTCTTGTCATCATACCTCAGTCGGAAACAAAGATTATAGAGCGTCTCGGCAAGTATTATGCCACGCTGAAACCCGGAATAAACATCATCATACCGTTTATTGACCGCGCCAAGGAGATTGTAACCATGCGCCGCGGCCGCTACATCTACAGCAACTCTATCGACCTTCGCGAGCAGGTCTACGACTTCGACAAGCAGAACGTGATTACAAAAGACAATGTGCAGACGCAGATCAACGCCCTGCTTTATTTTCAGATTGTAGACCCGTTCAAGGCTGTTTACGAGATAAGCAATCTGCCCAATGCCATCGAGAAACTTACGCAGACCACTCTGCGTAACATCATCGGAGAGCTTGAACTCGACCAGACGCTCACATCGCGCGACACGATAAACACCAAGCTGCGCGCCGTGCTCGACGATGCCACCAACAAATGGGGTATTAAGGTTAACCGCGTTGAACTCCAGGACATCACACCTCCTGAGAGCGTGCTTCAGGCAATGGAGAAGCAGATGCAGGCAGAACGCAACAAGCGCGCCACCATTCTTACGAGCGAGGGCGAGAAGGCTGCTGCCATACTTAAGTCGGAAGGCGAGAAGACAGCCATAATAAACAAGGCTGAGGCCGACAAGCAGATGGCCATACTCAACGCCGAGGGCGAAGCTCAGGCTAAGATACGCAAGGCTGAGGCCGAGGCAATAGCCATACAGAAGATTACTGAGGCTGTGGGCAAGAGCACCAATCCTGCCAATTATCTGTTGGCACAGAAGTATATCAAGATGCTCGAAGACGTTGCCAGCGGCGACAAGACCAAAACCGTTTATCTGCCTTATGAGGCCACAAACCTTATGGGCAGCATAGGAGGAATAAAAGATTTGTTTAAGTCAGAATAATAACTTTAAAATTTTTATGGTATAAGGAGACGCGAATAAGTTATAATGCCGGTTGGTGCCGAAGGTTGGTGCCGTTGGTGGCAGCAGGCCGTTACGGTGATGTGTCACTGTCAGGCCGCTGCTCAAATAGTGCGGCCGTGAGTCATTGCCTCATTAAGTCTATATAGAGTTCCGGCCGGATAACAGTTTGCGTTTCTCCGTTTATTTTATTTGTTATGTTGAATATTTGTATAGTTGCCGGCGCACGGCCAAACTTTATCAAAGTGGCTCCGCTTGTGAGAGCCGTTATCAAGGCCAAGGAAGAAGGCCGCGAAATCGACTACCGTCTGGTTTATGCAGGAACAAAAGAAGACGCCACGCTTGAGTCGTCTCTTTTCAGTGACCTCGAAATCAGTGAGCCTGATGTTTACCTGGGCGTCGACTGTGTCAGTCTTAATGAACTTACAGGCCGTGTCATGGCCGAGTTTGACAAATATCTTGAAGCCAATCCTGCCGACGTGGTTATAGTTGTCGACGACTTGGCTTCAACAATGGCTGTTGCCATTGTTACAAAGAAACACGGCGTTACGCTTGCACACCTCGTGGCAGGAACACGTTCGTTTGACATCAAGATGCCGAAAGAAATCAACCGTCTTGTCATCGACGGCCTTTCAGATCTTCTTTTCACGGCCGGTATGGGCAGCAACAGCATCGTTACGCGCGAAGGTGCCGAGCTGTCGCAGGTCTACATGGTGGGCAACATCCTTATGGATACGCTGCGCTACAACCGCGCCCGCTTTGTGCGTCCTGCCGTCCTCGATGAACTTGGCATCAGCGACAACCGCTATCTGGTGTTCACTCTTAACCGTAAGGCTCTTATTGCAGATGCCGACAACCTGAAGAAGATGGTTGTTGCCATGTGTCGTGCTGCCGGTGACATTAAGGTTGTGGCACCGCTCCGTTCTGCGGCTAAGGCTGTTGTTGAGCAGTTTGCGGCAGAATGCGGCAATCTTGTCATTGTAAATCCTCTGTCATATCTTGAGTTTGGTTATCTAACTGCTAACGCCATGGGTATTGTTACCGACTCGGGCAATGTGGCAGAAGAAGCTACTTTCAATAGTGTTCCATGCATAACGCTTAACAGCTATACAGAGCATATAGAGACGGTTAAGTGCGGTTCAAACGTGCTTGTTGGCGAGAATGCAGAAAAACTGGCTGAAGCCGTTGCCGACATGGTTGGCGGAAATTGGAAGAAATGCTCGTTGCCCGACCGCTGGGATGGTCGCACGGCAGAGCGTATTGTGCAGATTCTTTTAGAAATGAAATAACAAAATGGAAAGGAAGGTTGTTTTGATTACCGGTGCCACAAGCGGTATTGGCGAAGCTTGTGCGCGTAAGTTTGCCGAGGGAGGTTACGATTTAATCCTTACAGGACGTAATGAGGATAAACTTAAGGCAATATGTGAAAAGGTAAAGGCGTTTGGAGCTGACGTGCTGCCGCTGACATTTGATGTCAGAGACCGCGAAGCTGCCACTGCGGCTGTTGAGTCGTTGCAGGGAAAATGGAAGACTGTCGACGTGCTGATAAACAATGCTGGTCTTGCTCTTGGACTCGACAAGGAGTATGAGGGCGATTGGGAAGATTGGGCAACAATGATTGATACCAATATAAAGGGACTGCTCATAATGACTCGTCTCGTTGTTCCTGCTATGGTAGAGCGCAACAAGGGCCATATCATCAATATCGGTTCTGTGGCAGGTGATGCTGCTTATGCTGGAGGAAATGTTTATTGTGCTACTAAAGCTGCAGTGAAAGCTCTTTCTGACGGACTGCGTATCGATGTTGCACACACAGCTGTGCGTGTTACAAACGTTAAGCCCGGGCTGGTTGAAACCAATTTTAGTGTTGTCCGATTCCATGGCAATCAGGAGAAGGCCGACAATGTATATAAAGGAGTTCAGCCCCTTACCGGCGATGATATAGCTGATGTTGTATTCTATGCAGCAAGTGCTCCTGAGCATGTGCAGATTGCTGAAGTGCTTGTTCTTGCTACGCATCAGGCCAACGGTACGGTCATCGACCGTAATCCTGACAGGGTGGAGCATCTTTCATAATGAGCCGGTTGGTGTACAGTGCTGGCCCATCACGCCTGTATGCTGTTGGCAATATACTTGAATAGATGTTTCATTTGGTCTGTTAGTTTGTTGGCAATACAATCCATGACAGATTTACTGTATTACATAAACGAAAGAGGGACAAACCGTTTAGGCTTGTCCCTCTTTCGTTTATTGTCTATATTTTAAAATATAACATCATGTCTTTTTATTTGGCATCCTTGTTTTTGTTGCCTTCAGACATTTGTTTCCGCATTGTTATTTTACGGCATATTTCTTCTTGTTGATGATGTAAACACCTCTTGTCAGGCCGTCAAGTGCATTGTCTGCCTTTACGTTAGAGCGGATTTTTTGTCCGGCAATATTATATACATCAACATTATCGTTTGCGCCGTTGGTTATGCTTTCGATACCGGTTGACACTGTGTTTTTGTATAGACATACAGCTGTCTGTTGGCTGCTGGCCTTGTAGCAGGCAAAGCGCGGACTCGTCTTATTGTAGTTGATAAATCTGTCAGGGTAGGCTTTGTTGCCTATTTCCGTGTTGCCGTTGCTTATGCTTATTTCCCACAATGCGTTGTCCGTGTCAGCGTCGGTCTTGTTTCCCAGTTTATTATCACTGCTGTTCAGAGACAGATAGACGTTTTCGGTAGCGTCATAGAATGTATAGTATCCGTTGGATGTTCCGAGGATAAGCTGGTAAGGCTTGCCGTCCTTGTTGACTTCTGTAGTTATCTGATTGTCTGATATGCTCACTGTTGCGCTGTTTCTTATGTTATTTCCGCTTTCTGCCAATGCTGTTCCTGCCTCTTCACACACGATGATATAACCGTATCCCACAGTCAGGTCATCGACAGACATAACCTTTTTGTAAGTCTGTTCGCCTTCTATCGGGTCTGGATCAGGATCTGGGTCAGGGTCAGGATCCGGGTCGGGAGTTGTTCCTGTTTCAGGTTCAACGTAGTTGTCGTAACTGAAACTGTCTGCGGTGTTATTGCCCCATATATATTGTTCAAGTCCCGGATAGTCGACATAAGGATTTCTGTTCTGTTGGAATCCGTACACGGCATTGTTTCTGTCTATCTCCTTTTGGCTCACAGGATCTTCCGCAGCCCATTTCAGCAGCATCTTCAATGCCCATTCGGTCAATGCGGGATACTTGTTGTGGGCCAGCATGTCGCTGTTCCAGGTTGATACATTCTCTTCATAGCAAGTAACCATATAGAAGTATATGCGTGCGAAGTCGCCTTTGTATTCGTCGTTTGGTTCAAATACAATGCCGCTGTATCCGCTGACAGACGAAGGGCCTAGTTTGCTGAAGCCTCCTGCTGATGTGTATGAGGGGCTGTCTGTTTCGCCAAAAGGATAGTTGCTTCGTCTTCCGTTGACGTATCCGTCGGTCGGTACTAGATGAACGAGGTCGGTATACATCGGCCTGGCATCGTCGAACCAACTTTTGGGCATAGAGTGCTCGCGGTTATATACATCGCCTTCGTTTTTATAGTTTCCAGCCTGGTCGGAGCCGAAAGTAAAGTTTGTGATACTTGAATACATATCCCATACTTTTCCGTCGTCGCGTACGTCTGTTGTTCTGAAGCAGTCCCATAGGGCGTCGTATGACAATTCCTTGTGATTCCTGATAATTTCAGAAAGCGCTGTTTTCAGTTCACTTCCTTTTTTGCCGTCAGCGTTCTTGTAGTAAGTTCCGCTGTTGTTGGGGCCTTGCGCAAACAGTTGAGTCAGCATCAAGATCAGGCTGTTCAGCACGACCGTTCTTTTAAGGTTGATCATATTTTAAGTTTTATGTTTATTTTATAAAAGCCAAAAGAGGTTATTTTCTGGTTTTCTTGCCTCTCTTTTCCCATTCTATAATACCTCCGTCAAGGTCTATCACCTTGTATCCTTCTTCAGCCAGAAGTTGGGCTGCGTCAGCGCTTCTTCTTCCGCTTCGGCAGTAAACTGCAACAGGTTTGTCCTTTTTCAGTATCTTGCGTGCCTTTGTCATAAAGTCTGGTTGCAGTTTGTCGATGTTAATAACACTGTCGGCATCGATGTGTGCCTCGTTAAACTCTTCTGCTGTCCTTACGTCAAGCAATTGTACGCTGTCTGAAGAAATGACAGTTTCAAATTCATTGGCGTCAACAGTCTTGAAGTTTTGTTGTCCGCAGCTGAACAAGCTGCCCGAAACTAACGTCATGATTGATAAAATTAATCTGTTCATAAAATAAGAAATATTCCGCAAATATACTTATTTTGACTCAAACAGAAAATGCCTGCCAAGGATTTTCATATAATTTTATCATATTGGCAGGTTGGCTGTTATTGTTCCTTTGGTAATAAATATTTATACTGACAGAATGAAAAAGGTTGTTATCAGTCTGGCTGTTTCAATGCAAATCTTACCACCAAAGGCAGATGGTCACTGTAGCCGTTGCGGTATCTCCATGCTCTGTATGTGCGGTATGGCTGCACTCCGCCGTATTTTTCATCAGGCTCAAGCATGAAAGCCTGGTCGTTTATTCTTCCGAAGACCTTCATGTCATAAAGCCTTTGGCTCACCATAATATGGTCAATGCTGTTCCACTCGCCTTTATATTTGTATGTAGCTTTGGCTCCGTTGCTGCCTTTAGCGTCATGTGAGGCGTTTTTCATTCCATGAAGCTGCAGTTGCATAAGTGCCTTGCTGTCAGCATAGTCATTAAAGTCGCCGGCAATTATAATGTTTGGGTCACTGCTGGCAAGACATATTGAGTCGATAGCTCCGCATAATGTCTTGGCGATAAGCATTCTGTGTGGGCGTGTAGGCTTTTCGCCTCCATAGCGGCTTGGCGCATGAACTACGAATATATGCAGCGTGTCATCGGTTATAATTCTTCCTGCCACATACAGTATGTCGCGTGTCGGCCTCATTCCCTCCATCGGTCTTATGCGTAGCGGATAGTGCCGTATTGGCTGAAAATGCATGGGGTCGTATATTAAGGCTACGTCTATTCCTCTTTCGTCAGGCGAGTTGGTCACTAAATATTCGTAATTTGCGTTGCGTAGCAGTGAGCGTTTGGTAAGATCTCGCATAACGCTGTCGTTCTCAACCTCACATAATGCAACGAGGTCTGGCAGATGCCAGTCTTTGCCGTCTATTCCGCATGAGATAATTGCCTTTGAGATATTGTTCAGCTTATTCCAATATTTTCGTTCTGTCCACTTGCGGTCTCCTTCAGGAGTGAATTCGATGTCGTTTTTCAGACTGTCGTGTCTGAAGTCAAAAAGATTCTCACAGTTGAATTCCACAAATGTGAGAAAAGCCGTTAGAAAAAGAAATGTGTTCATGATATTAGTCGTTGTCAGGTTATTAGCTTTGGTCGTTTTTGGCAGGAAGGCATATCTGCCGTGAGTTGTTGCCCTATGTTTTATTATCTGTCTATGGCAATGTCACGTCTTACGTTGTTGCGTATCTTTGTTAGATATTCTTTCATGCCTTCGGCGTCTTTGTTGTCAATTATTTCGAGTAGCCGTTTCAGTTCTGTCCTTATCTGTTCCACCTGTTCTGATGTGTACGGATTGAACAGTATTTCCTGTAACAGAAAATCGTCTTCGTTGAGTACACCTTTGGCAATGTTCATATGGCGTTTGAACGTTGTTCCGGGAGCGTCTTGATGCTTCATGACTGCCGCAAAAACAAATGTGCTGACGAAAGGAATGCTCAGTGAGTAGGCGACTGTCTTGTCGTGTTCTTCAAAAGAATACTCATATATGTTGAGGCCGAGCCGGCTGTACAGATCTTTAAAGAAGATTCGTCCCATGTAGTCGCCTTCGCTTATTATTATGGCGTTTTCATGGCTCAACTGGTTCAGATTGGCAAATGTTGGTCCGAACATAGGATGAGTGGATACATAGCGATGTCCGCAGTGTTCATAGAAGTCTTTCAGGCCGGTCTTTACAGACGAGATGTCGCTTATTATGCAGTCGGCCGGCAGATGTGGCATAACTTCTTTGAATGCCGACATGGTGTATTTTACTGTAACGGCGTTGATCACAAGTTCCGGACGAAATTCGTCAATCTCATCAAGTGCAGTAAAGCGCAATGTGTTGTAAGTAAATCTCAACCGTTCGGGATTCTTTTCATATACTGCGGTTTCGTGCTCAAAACTGAGCAAATCGAGAAAGAAGCTTCCCATTTTGCCTGCGCCTAATACAAGTATTCTCATGTTTTTCGTATTTTGGTATAAGCAGGCGGTCTGCACGCGCCATCATCAGTTTTATGAATGGCGCGTGCGTTCCGTATACTTATATTATTGGTTTATAATCTCTATTTGTTGTCTTACCGACTCTTCGTGAACGGCTTCAAAAATCGTCTTGATGAAATTTGGGTCCATTCCGCATAGTGAGCCTTGTGCACCTCGTTTATTCAGAATCTCATTGTAGCGAGACGTCTGCAGAACGGTCATGTTATGTTCCTTCTTGTAATGTCCTATTTCACGGCACACTCTCATTCTTTTTGACAGAAGTTCCATAAGCTGATTGTCGAGGTCGTCAATCTGTTTGCGCAGCGCGCTGATTCCTTCAGTTGTTACGCTTTGGTCACGAATGACGAGAAGTCCCAGTATATAATCAAGAATGTCGGGAGTTATCTGCTGCTTTGCATCGCTCCATGCCTTGTCCGGGTCACAGTGGCATTCGATAATCAGACCGTCAAAACCCAGATCCATGGCCTGCTGGCACAGTGGGGCTATAAGTTCGCGACGTCCGCCGATATGGCTTGGGTCGCAGAATATAGGCAGTTCGGGTATGCGTCGGCGCAGTTCGATAGGAATCTGCCACATTGGCAGATTGCGGTAAATCTTTTTGTCATAGCTTGAGAATCCGCGGTGTATGGCTGCGATGCGCTTTACGCCGGCCTGATTGATGCGTTCCATGGCTCCAATCCATAGCTCAAGGTCAGGATTTACAGGATTTTTTACAAGTACGGGTATGTCAACACCTTGCAGACTGTCTGCAATGGCCTGCATGGCAAAAGGATTGGCTGATGTGCGCGCACCTACCCACAGGATGTCAATGTCATATTTAAGGGCTAGTTCAACATGTTCGGGTGTTGCCACTTCTGTAGAAGTTAGCATGCCTGTTTCTTCCTTAACCCTTTTCAGCCACGGCAGAGCGGCCTCACCGTTGCCCTCGAAGCCTCCGGGCTTTGTGCGTGGCTTCCACACACCGGCACGGAATATATGGCAGCCTTTGTAAGCCAGCTGGCGTGCTGTCTCTATAACCTGTTCTTCTGTTTCTGCTGAACAGGGGCCTGCTATTACGGTAAGTTTTTCGTTGTCGCTGGGAAGGTTCAGCGGTAGTAAATCAAGTTCCATAATTGTATTTTCTTTTATTTGTTGTTTCGAATGTTAGTAAGTATCATTTCTGCTTCATGCCCTTTATGCGGCTGAGAGCCTCCTCAATCTTGTCGTCTTTTGCACACAGCGATATGCGTATATATCTTTCACCGTTGCTCCCGAATATAAATCCCGGCGTGATGAACACTCTTGCCTCATGCAATACACGTTCTGTGAGTTCCTCTGCATCGTTATATTTCTCAGGAATTTTGCCCCACAGGAACATTCCGACCTGTTTGGGGTCGAATGTGCAGCCGAGTTCTTTCATTATTTGTTCGGCTGTGTCGCGCCTTCTTCTGTATGTCGTTATGTTTGCCTGGCGGTGCCATTCGTCGCTGTTACTATAGGCCTCGGCGGCGGCAAGCTGTATTCCGCGGAATGTTCCCGAGTCAATGTTGCTCTTTATTTTGAGAATCCATTCAATAAAACGGCTGTTGGATGCACACATGCCGACGCGCCATCCCGGCATGTTATGACTCTTGCTCATGGAGTTGAACTCTATGCAGCAGTCTTTTGCCTCAGGAATTTGCAGCATCGACAACGGCTTCTCGTTGAGAATGAACGAGTATGGGTTGTCATTCACCACAACTATTGAATGTCTTTTTGCAAAGTCTACAAGTTTGCGGTATGTATCCTCCTGTGCATTTGCTCCTGTAGGCATGTTTGGATAGTTGGTCCACATCAGTTTCACCTTGCTCAGGTCTGTTTTCTCAAGCTCATCAAAGTCAGGCTGCCATCTGTTGTCTTCACGCAGATTATAGTTGACCACCTTTGCGCCAAGTATTTTGCTGAGCGAAGTGTAGGTAGGGTATCCGGGATTAGGCACCAGCACCTCGTCTCCGGGATTGACAAAGGCAAGCGTTACGTGCAGTATGCCTTCCTTTGAGCCTATGAGCGGCTGTATTTCTTTCTGAGGGTCAAGGTCAACATTGTACCAGCGTTTGTAAAATCCGGCCATGGCTTCACGCAGTTCCGGCGTTCCCATTGTGGGCTGATAGCCGTGTGAACCGTCTTGTCGTGCCACTTCGCACAGTTTGTTTATCGCGGCTTCAGACGGCGGCATGTCCGGACTGCCTATTGCCAGGCTTATTATGTCTTTGCCTTCGGCGTTAAGCCTTGCCACCTCTTTCAGCTTGCGGCTGAAGTAATATTCGCTTACAGCCGAAACTCTTTCTGCCGGCTTTATGTTATGGTTTGGGTTGTTTTCCGTCATCTTGGTATTCTCCTAAAATTTTAAGTTCCTTCGTCAGCGGCATTATTGCGTCTATGCTTTGGCGATAGCGGGTCAGCTGGTTAAATGCGAGGTCAACATAGAACATATATTCCCATTCGTGGCCGATGATAGGCAGCGACTGTATTTTTGTCAGGTTGATTTTGTAGAACGAGAAGATGCTGAGCACCTGTGAAAGGCTGCCTTCCTCGTGAGGCAGAGAGAAAACAATACTTGCCTTGTTTGTCTGCTCAAGCGGACGCAGAAAGTCGGCTTTGTTAGGATTGCTTACAACCAGGAATCTTGTGAAGTTGTGCTTGTTGTCCTCAATAGATTCTTGCAGGATTTTCATTCCATAAAGGCGTGCGGCGTTAGCGTTGCATATTGCAGCCCATCCCTTGCATTTGTTCTCGGAGATAAACTTTGCTGCTCCGGCCGTATCTTGAGCTTCTACAGCTTTCTTTTCCGGATGTCCGGCAAGAAATCCGCGGCACTGCATAAGTGCGACGGGGTGGGAGTGTACCTCGGTTATCGTTTCCCATGAGTCTTCCGGCAGACAGCATATGCTGTGCTCAATGTGTAGTTTGTGCTCGCCGACGATGGTTGTTCCTGAGTCGCGCAGCAGTTCATAGTTGTGGAGCAGCGAACCTGCTATGGTGTTCTCTATTGCAAGCATGCCTATCACCGTAGGGTCGTGCTTTATGTTCTCAAACACTTGTTCAAACGTCGAGCAGCATATCAGCTGTATTTGTTCGTCCTTGAAATACTGATGTGCTGCAATGTCGTGAAACGACCCGATTGAACCCTGTATTGCTATTCTCTTCATGTTTATTTATTATTTTCTTTATAATGAAAAATCCCGCCTCATTGTTATGAAGCGGGACTTGTTTGTATCTTTCTTAAAAGATTGTCTTGTCATAAGTTGAAATCTACACGCAACTTCCCGCTTCACAATTCCTTGCAAAGTAAAAATAAAAGTAAAAGAAAGATGCGTATAAATTATTTCTCATTTTTGATATATTTTCTTATTTGCTTGCAAAAGTATAATATTTTAATGACACCTACAAACATTTTATATTAAAATTTTGTTATAAGGTTTCATTTTTGCTTTTTTATTATTATAATAATGTCTTATTGTATATCAGAACACTCCGTATGGATCCATAGACTTGTATTTCTCCTTCACTTTGTTTTCTATTCCTTCTTCGTCGTTGTTCTCGGGCAGCTGTGCCGTCAGTTCTTTGGCGTGTTCAATGTCTTCGTTTCCGCCTTTCTCGTCGCCTGTTGCAAGCCGCAGTTCTCCGCGTTCGCGGTATGCATCGATGTTGAACGGATTGGCGTCGGTCACTTTTGTATAGTAATCTATTGCAGCGTCGGTGTTGCCTTTAGCCCGTTCAATTCTGGCTTTCAGCATCATAACGTCTTCGTTGTCCTCGGTGTGTTCAATAAGCCATGTGGCGTCTTCGTCAGCCTCGTCAGTGTCGCCGTTTTTCAGTAATGTCTCTCCGCGCAGCAGGTAGGCGTCGCCATAATCCTCTTTAAGAGATATTGCCTTGGTCAGCATTGCCACGGCGTTGGTTACGTCCTCCTGTCCGATGCACGCCCTTGCATAAAGATACATCACTACGGCTGTCTTGTCGTCAATGAGCATTGCCTTTTCGCATGCCCCGGCCATGGCTCCGTAGTCTTCCATCATATATGCCACGTTGGCCATGCGGATAAATATCTGCTGATTGTCAGGTTGTGCCTCGGCCAGTTTCTGCAGCTGTTCGTAGGCCAGCGTAAGTTCGCCGGTGCGTATGTATGCCTGCGACAGATAGTCGTGTATCTCGAGATCGTCCTGCATCTGCAGGGCATGAGTGAAGCATCTTATTGCAAATTCGGCCTGACCGGCGCGCAGTGCACGTACGCCGTCGTATTTCAACACGTCGAAGTTTTTAGCCTCTTCGGCCTTTTTCTTTTCTTCCGGCTTTTCTTCTTTACTGCCGAACAGAGCTTTGAAGAATTTCATATTTTAGTATGGTGTTTGTTGTTTTTTATGATATTAATTTAGTGTGCCGGATGCCATGCGCCCGTTTTTTTAGTCGTTGCATGTCAGGCGCGGCATCATGCGGCGTTAATTGTGCAAATATACTAATTTGTGATGATATCTGCAAATAAAACGTCAATGTTTGTCTTTGCCGACGGCGGCTTGTCTAGAGTCGTGTTTTTCTGTCCATGCATTGCCCCGTATGCGTATAGGCTTTTACTTCATATAGCTGCAATATGTCTGACTAAGAATGAATTAGAGTTAATTATGATGAAAAAAGGCAGTATTATTTTGAGTTTTCATGCTTACGGATTAATTTTGCCTGTGATGAAAAAGTTGTTGATTATATTGTTTTTATGTGTGTCGGCAGTTTCTGTTTATGCTCAGGAAGACAGACGGCACATAGCTGTTACCGACACGATTGGCGGCTCTGATATGATGCCGCAGAACGAAATAATAGGTTCTGCCGACGGTCCTACCCATGTTTATCTTCAGGACGGAGACTTCGGTGTAGGCATGCCTCAGACCGACTCGCTCCACCTTCCTGCTTTCGATTCGCTTGGGCGTATGTATGTCAACATGTATCCGCTTGACTGGTGCGGCGCATATAACTGGGATTTGCACAAAGGACTTAATGTTAACCTTGGCGCATCAGTGTTTGCCTCGTTCGGCAAAGGCGCATGGCGTGGTTCGGGTTTTGGGCAGAACATAGCCGCAATGTATGCCATACCGGTGAACAACAAATTGTCGATAGCCGTTGGCGGATATCTCAATCATCTTTATTGGACTAGCGACTCATACATGGATGCAGGGCTCAACGCCGTGATAGGCTATAAATTTGACGAGCATTGGGAGGGTTATATCTACGGACAAAAGTCGCTTTCTAACAAGCGCATGCCTTATCCTCTTTATGATATAGGCAATATTGGCGACCGCATAGGCGCAGCCGTAAAATATAACTTCAGTCCGAGCTTCAGCATTCAAGTGGCTGTCGAAGGCCGGACGATGAAGTAAATGATACCGTCTTTTTTATTATGAATGGCAATTCTATGTTTGAGTTGTCATTATTTTAGCTGTGGGGTACATTTATTAAAGGAAATCCTTTAAATTTATAACTTGAATAATTGATATTAAAATCGATATGGAACCTAAGAATGAAGAAGAAATGAAAACTATTGTTGGAAAGATAGTAAGAAAGAAGAATGGTTTTAATCTCTTTATGTCAATGTTCAATTGGTATAACGAGAAATATTTGCATTCAAGTTTTATAAGTATGATGTTATCACTTGATGAAAGATATCTCAAGCTGTTCATTGAGGAAATAAAAAAGAATGATGATAAAGGTAATTTTTGTGTTGAGGATTTTTGTAAATGCGATGTCTTCCCAAATAGAAATGATCACGCAGAAAAACTAAATATAGATATCTTGATTACATCAAAGACAACAAACAAGGTAATTATCATCGAGAACAAAACATTTGCAAAAGACAGAATAGTAGATGGTAACCCACAGCTTTTAGGTTATGGGAAGAAGATTATAGAATCAGCAAAATTCGAAAATATTAGGGATGAGAAAGACATTTATTACGTGTATCTGAGTCTTAGAGGTGTATTCCCTTCTGAAAAAGAAGAGTTTAAGGATAAGAATTTGATAACAATAAGCTATGATGTCAACATAAGAAACTGGATTAAAGCATGTATTGAGTTGGAAACAGATGATTTTAAGAAGAGTTTGATGCAACAATATCTTGATATGATTTATTTTGCTCTACCTGATGTAAAAGACATTCTTGATTTAAAAAGACTGGTTGCAGGAAATCTTGACGACGCATTTTCTAAGTATGCTTCTGAAGAAAATGAATATGTAGATTTTAAAGATGCAATGAAACATGTGATGTGGCATACAATAGATGATTTTATTACTGATTTGATTAAGAAAATGGCACGTATAGAAGGCATCACCTTTAATATTCCCGTATCTAATGGAGAATTTCAAATCAATAAGACAGATTTGCATCAAAAAATCACTCGAATGGCTCACAATCATACAGGTAATGCAGATGTTCCGTTTAATTATAAAGGTGAATCTTACAATATATGCTTTAGTAGTAAGGGCATAGAGCTGAGTATTGATGATGAAAAATCAAAAGAGATTGATTATTTAAGCGGAATCAACTTCTGTAATTTTAAATGTCGAGAAACTTTTGATATGATAAACAAAGACGAAGCTAATATAGAGATAGAAAAGGTAATTGATAAGATAAAATCAAAATTGAATATTACGGAATAATGATTGGTGATTTTATTTTAAATAAAAATGTACTGAAATACTAAAAATAAACGGCTGAGTTTTGCATAAAAACTCGGCCGTTTTCGGTTAAAAAGTGACCGAGTTACGATGCGTAAACCTATGGTTAATGATTTGAAAGTATAAATACTGTTTTTGCTTAAATGATTTCTTTAAATAGCCGGTAAATTTTATTACTTGTAATTAAAATAAATGCAAAAAGTTACGATTTTCGAGACATTGTTAGATACTCTGTCTTTTTATCGTAACTTTTTGCATTATATCGTGGTCTTTTTTATTGCTATTTATTGCTTCATAAATTTCAGTCGCAGACTGTTCATCACCACGCTGATGCTTGAAAATGCCATGAGTGCGCTTGCCCACATCGGGGTTATCTGCCAATGGGCGCCGAATAAGTATGGCAGTCCGGCTGCAAGAGGTATGCATACCACATTATATATAAATGCCCAAAACAGATTTTGATGTATCATGCCTACGGTCTGTCTAGACAGTTTTATCGCGTAGGCAATTCTGCGCAGGTCGGTTCCCATCAGTGTTACTTGGGCTACGTCTATTGCTATGTCGGTTCCTTTGCCCATGGCGATGCTTACGTCGGCGGCAGCCAGTGCCTGAGTGTCGTTGATTCCGTCGCCTACCATTGCCACGTGATGTCCTTCTGACTGCAACTTTCTTACCATGTCTTCTTTATCCTGCGGCATAACGCGACTCTTCCAGTGGGGTATTCCGGCTTTGTCGGCCCAATATTTGGCCGCTTCCTCCTTGTCGCCACTCATCATATACACCTCTACGCCCTCGTCATGAAGCATCTGCATGGCCTCGCGAGCTCCGGGCTTTAGTGTTTCTCGCTGGTCAAGCGTCAGCGAGTCGGCTTTGGTGAAGTCAACATCTTTATTAGGTATTGTCAGTGTACCGGTCTTGTCAATCACAATGGCATCAATGTTTCGCATGTTTTCAAGGGCTGTTGCGTCCTTTATCAGGATGTTGTTGCGTGCCGCCCTGCCTATGCCAACCATCAGAGCTGTGGGCGTGGCCAGTCCGAGAGCACATGGACATGCTATAACCAATACTGATACGGCAGAAAGAACTGCGCGCGGGAGCTGACTGTCGCCGCCGACTGCATACCATAAAATAAACGTTATGAGCGACAGGCACAGCACAGCCGGTACGAACACACGGGCAATCTTGTCTGCCACGCGTTGCACCGGTGCCTTGCTGCCCTGGGCCTCCTGCACCATTCTTATTATCTGTGCTAACATAGTCTTGTCGCCTGTCGCCTCAGCACGGAAACGGATGGTGCCCTGTTTCAGTATTGTTCCTGCAAACACCTTGTCGCCTTCGCTTCGCCGTGCAGGAGTAGGTTCGCCCGTAATCATACTTTCGTCTATATAAGTCTCGCCTGTTGTTATCGAACCGTCTACGGGAACCTTTTCTCCGGCTCTAACCTCAATAATGTCGCCTGAGCCAAGAGCAGCAATCGGCACTTCGTCTATGCTGTCCCCGTTAATAAGGTGCGCTGTTTTAGGTGCCATGCCCATAAGGGCCCTAATGGCAGATGCCGTGCTGCTTTTTGCACGTTCTTCAAGCACGCGTCCTGTAAGCACGAAAGTGATAATCATTACCGATGCGTCATAATATGTATGATTTTCTATGCCGCGCGAGCCCCAGAAAGAGTCGCCCCAGAATGTGTTGAACACGCTGAACAGAAAAGAAATGAGCGTGCTCATAGCCACAAGCGTGTCCATGTTGGCGGTTTTATGCATGAGTTGCCGCCAAGCGTTGACGTAAAACACGCGTCCGCAGTAAGCAATGTTTACCAGTGCGATTATCAGCATTGTCTGGTTTGCGGCTGATGTGCTGCCGACATTCAGCCAGCTCATGGATATGCCCATGGTCAGGGCGGCAAACACCCACGACGCTGCCATGCGTCTGATCAGCTGACTATATGCATGCCGTTCAATGGCTGCGACAGATTCGTCTTCGTCAATTACGAGGTCGTATCCAGCCTTGATAATCTCTTCTTTCATCATCTGCGGCGTTATCACTTTCGGGTCGTATTCTACAAGGGCTGTGCGTGCCGCAAAGTTCACTGCAGCAGAACTTATTCCGTTCAGTTCGTTCAGCCTTCTTTCCACGTTGGCTGCGCATCCGGCGCATGCCATGCCTATGACGGCTATCGTCTTTTTTTCCATTGTTTAGTATGTTTTTTAAGTAATGGCATAGCATGGCTGCAAGTCCGGTCTGAGTGCTTTGCCGTTGCGTAATCCCAGGTCGCGCCATTGCTTCTGCCTTTTCTGCGCAAAGGTAGTTATAATGTGTGGTGGAGGCGTTACGAAATAATGGAAAACATTTATAACATTTTGTTGCTATATTGTGTTGGTCGGGCTATACTTTGATGTCGCAACTGCCGCTATAGTTTGTCGAGTTGTGTCAGGTTCTTTTCCTTCAGGGCCTTAAACTGCGATGGAGTAATTCCTGTAATATTCTTGAACTGTGTGCTGAGATAGGCCACGCTCGAATAGTTCATCATGTCCGCTATTTCGCTCAGCGACATTTCTCCGTAAAACAGCAGTTCCTTTATGCGTTCAGTCTTTTGCAAGATGAAAAATTTTTCAATGGTCATGCCTGTGTTTTCTGAAAACAGCTTGCTGAGTGCGCTGTAGTCTGAACCAAGCTGCTCTGAAAGATATGCGGAGAGATTTGTTCCCGATCTGTTGTTTCTGTAATGCACAAGTTCAATGATGAGGCTCTTTATACGGTCAACAGTCTGCTGCTGCCGGTCTTCAAGCAGCTCAAAACCGAGTGCCTCTAGTCCGGCACGTATTTTAGCGCGGCATTCAGAATCGACCTCTTCTTTTACGCATACAACTCCCAGCTCAACCTTTATGGGTGTAAGTCCAAGATTGCGCAACTCATGTTCTACGGCCATCTTGCATCTGTCGCAAACCATGTTCTTGATATAAAGCACTGTATCTTTCATCTGCCGGCAAAGATAATGCATAATTTTCAAACAGAAACATAAAATATAATCAAATTTGATGCATATTCTTTCATATTGTGAATGCATGCGGTTATAATGTTTCGAAATGACATTTTGCTATAATTTTTGACCTAAAATGCTTGTTTGGTGGCTTTTTGTGGCTCGTATTTGCAGTTAAGACCATGCCAGATATGACATAAAGTGGAAAATATTGCACAATTAAAAAGCGTATGAGCATTTTTTTGCGTCAGTGTTTTAAAATATTTTAAATACAATGCCAGTTATTGTGTATTTCATTATTAAATGATTATTTTTGCATAAGAGAAAGCCGATTATATTTTATGCCGGCCGATGTCGTTTTCCATACCCGATTTACGATGGGTTTTCGGTGTGGTGAACTTAGGATGAGGCAGGCAGCAGAAATGATTTGAAGCGGATTTTACTTAGTGAATAAAACGAATAAGATAATATATATACATAATTATGTTTGAGAATTTAAGCGACAGACTGGAACGCTCTTTTAAAATACTTAAAGGTGAAGGCAAAATAACCGAGATTAACGTGGCCGAAACCCTTAAGGATGTAAGACGTGCATTGCTCGATGCCGACGTTAACTATAAAGTGGCAAAGACATTCACGGATACTGTAAAGAAAAAGGCGTTAGGTATGAACGTGCTTACGGCTGTGAAGCCGGGGCAGATGATGGTGAAGATTGTTCACGATGAGCTTGCAGATCTTATGGGCGGCGAGAGCGTCGGCCTGAAACTTGAAGGACGTCCCGCAATAATATTGATGTCCGGTCTGCAGGGTTCTGGTAAGACCACATTCAGTGGAAAACTTGCCAATATGCTTAAGACAAAGCAGCACAAGAATCCTTTGCTGGTGGCTTGCGACGTTTATCGTCCTGCCGCTATAGAGCAGCTCAAGGTCGTGGCAGCACAGATTGGGGTTCCCGTATATTCGGAAGACAATAATAAGAATGTTGTAGAGATTGCCAACAACGCTATAAAGGAGGCTAAGACCAAAGGTAACGATGTTGTCATCATAGATACCGCCGGCCGTCTGGCTGTTGACGAGGAGATGATGAACGAGATAGAGACTCTGAAGAACTCAGTTAATCCCGATGAGACTCTGTTTGTCGTAGACTCAATGACCGGTCAGGATGCCGTAAATACAGCCAAAGAGTTTAACGACCGTCTCGATTTCGACGGCGTGGTGCTTACAAAACTTGACGGTGATACACGCGGCGGTGCTGCGATAAGTATCCGTACTGTTGTCACAAAGCCAATCAAGTTCGTAGGAACAGGTGAAAAGATGGAAGCCATAGACGTGTTCCATCCTTCACGTATGGCCGACCGTATATTGGGAATGGGTGATATCGTCAGCCTTGTTGAGCGTGCTCAGGAGCAGTTTGATGAGGAAGAGGCTAAGCGCCTGCAGAAGAAGATACAGAAAAACAAGTTCGACTTCAACGACTTCCTTGGCCAGATACAGCAGATAAAGAAGATGGGTAACATTAAGGACCTGGCTTCTATGATTCCCGGTGTGGGCAAGGCCATCAAGGATATTGATATCGACGATAACGCCTTTAAAGGCATTGAGGCGATAATCCTCAGCATGACGCCAAAGGAGCGTACTAATCCTGAAATACTTAACACAAGCCGCCGCCAGCGCATAGCAAAAGGATCGGGTACAAACATTCAGGACGTTAACCGCCTGATAAAGCAGTTTGACCAGACCCGCAAGATGATGAAGATGGTTACAGGTTCAAAGATGAGCCAGATGATGGGGGCTATGAAAGGTATGAAGGGTGGTATGCCGAAGTTTTGATGTTGTTTGTTAGCGCACCGCTTTCTGTGCAGTTTTTAGCTTATGCGTGAAGTGCACATGGAAGGCAGGTGGAGTGTGAAATTTGATTATAAGAAAACCAAAATATATGCAATTAATTGACGGCAAGGCTACGGCGGCACAGATAAAGGCCGAAATAGCTGAAGAAGTAAGACAGATAGTGGCCGGAGGAGGCAAGCGTCCTCATCTGGCAGCAATACTCGTTGGACACGACGGCGGCAGTGAGACTTATGTAAAGAATAAGGTTATTGCCTGCGAGGCGTGTGGCTTCAAGAGTTCTCTTATACGCTTTGAGGAAGATGTAACTGAGGATGAGCTGCTGGCAAAGGTTAAGGAACTTAATGATGACGACGATGTTGACGGATATATCGTTCAGCTTCCTTTACCGAAGCATATCGATGAGCAGAAAATCATCATGGCAATAGATTACCGTAAGGACGTTGACGGATTCCATCCGGTTAATGTAGGACGTATGGCAATTGGTCTGCCGTGTTTCATCTCTGCTACTCCGTTAGGCATACTGACTCTTCTTCGCCGTTATGGCATAGAAACTTCAGGACGCAAGTGTGTCATTCTTGGCAGAAGCAACATTGTCGGTAAGCCCATGGCTCAGCTGATGATGCAGAAGCAGTATGGCGATTCAACCGTTACTGTATGCCACAGCCACTCGAAGACATTGAAGGACGAGTGTCGCGAGGCCGACATAATCATTGCGGCAATAGGTCGCCCAGACTTCGTTACTGCCGATATGGTTAAGGAAGGGGCTGTTGTTATTGATGTCGGCACGACACGTGTTCCTGATGCTACAAGAAAGAGCGGATTCCGTCTTAACGGAGACGTGAAGTTCGATGAGGTTGCACCTAAATGTTCGTTTATCACTCCTGTGCCTGGTGGGGTGGGGCCAATGACTATATGCTCTCTTATGAAAAACACTTTGGCAGCTGGAAAAAAGGAATATTATAAGTAATGACAGCAGAAGAGTATTATTTAGAAGGCAATAAGTACCGCAAGGAAGGCAACTGGCAGGCTGCGCTCAATAATTATCTTGAGGCAATAAAGCTTGATCCGGAGAGTCCTGCGGTTGAAGCCAAACGAATGATTGACAGCATCCTTAATTATTACTGCAAGGATATGTTTAATCCATAAGTCGGTCAGTTGTGAGGCTGAATGTGACTGCTAAGTGTCATAAGATGCTTCATTTCGACTGTCTGATGCCAATGCTCAGTTCATCCTTCATGCTTATACGCGTGATTTGCTTGTTTGAGTATCTTAGTTTAATAGAACAAAAAATTTAATTAACACGGGCGGTGGTTTATTCCGCCGCTCATAATAATAACCTTAAAATAGTATTTATGAGTAAAATCAGAGGAGCTATTGTGGTCAATACCGACCGCTGCAAGGGGTGTTCGCTATGTGTTGTGGCATGCCCTAAAGATGTCATAGCGCTCACAACCACTTGTGTAAACGTACAAGGGTATGCCTATGCCGAGGCTGTAAGGCCAGACGATTGTATAGGTTGTGCCTCGTGCGGAATTGTATGCCCAGACGGGTGTATCACTGTTTATAAGAAAAAGATGGAGGATTAGCAAATGGCAGAGAAAGAAACTATTTTGATGAAGGGTAACGAGGCCATTGCCCATGCAGCTATACGCTGTGGAGCTGACGCTTATTTCGGATACCCAATTACTCCGCAGAGTGAAGTTATCGAAACTCTTGCTGCACTGAAACCATGGGAAGAAACTGGTATGGTTGTGCTTCAGGCAGAGAGTGAGGTTGCATCTATTAATATGGTGTACGGTGCTGCCGGTGCTGGTAAGCGTGTGCTTACATCTTCTTCAAGCCCTGGTGTTGCCCTCATGCAGGAAGGCATTGCTTATATGGCAGGTGCTGAAATTCCTGGTGTGTTTGTAAACGTACAGCGCGGAGGCCCTGGCCTTGGTACTATCCAGCCATCTCAGGCAGATTATTTCCAGGCAACACGTGGTGGCGGTAATGGTGACTACTATGTTATAACACTTGCTCCTAACAGTGTGCAGGAAATGGCAGACTTCGTTGATCTGGCCTTTGAACTTGCATTTAAATATCGTAACCCGGCAATGATTCTTTCTGATGGTGTTATCGGTCAGATGATGGAAAAGGTGGTTCTGCCTCCATATAAGCCACGCCGTACAGAAGAGCAGATTGCAAAAGAATGTCCTTGGGCTACAATGGGACGTACAAACGGCCGTAAGCCCAATATCATGACATCTCTTGAGATGCAGCCGGAAGTGATGGAACAGAGAAACCTCGCATTGCTGCGTAAATATCAGCAGATTAAGGACAATGAGGTTAGATATGAGAAGACTCTCTGCGACGATGCAGAATATATAATTGTATCTTTCGGTAGTGCAGCACGTATTGCAGAGAAAGCTGTCGAGCTGGCACGTGAAGAAGGCATCAAGGTCGGCTTGTTCCGTCCTATTACTTTGTGGCCTTTCCCGGAGAAAGAGATTGCAGCCCTTGCTGAAGGAAAGAAGGGTATTCTTTCTGCTGAGATTAACGCAGGACAGATGATTGAAGACATTCGCCTTGCTGTTAATGGTAAAGTTCCTGTTGAGCATTTCGGACGTCTTGGCGGAATCGTGCCAGGACCGGACGAGATTGTAGAAGCCTTAAAAAACAAATTAATGAAATAAGCCATGGATAAGAATGAAATAATCTCTCCGGAGAACTTAGCATATAAAAAACCTGCATTGTTGAACGAAACCCCGATGCATTATTGCCCGGGCTGCTCTCATGGAGTTGTTCACAAGTTGGTTGCAGAAGTTATTGAGGAAATGGGCATGGAGAACAAAACTGTGGGTGTATGTCCTGTAGGATGTTCTGTTTTCGCATACCGTTATATTGATATCGACTGGAGTGAGGCTGCTCACGGACGTGCTCCTGCTGTTGCTACTGCTATTAAGCGTGTATGGCCTGATCGTCTGGTGTTCACTTATCAGGGCGACGGTGACCTTGCTTGTATTGGTACAGCAGAGTCAATACATGCTCTTAACCGCGGTGAGAACATAACTATAATATTCATCAACAACGCCATTTACGGTATGACAGGTGGTCAGATGGCTCCTACCACACTTATCGGCCAGAAGACATCTACATGTCCTTACGGACGTACACCTGAGCTGCACGGATATCCGCTGAAGATAACTGAAATGGCAGCTTTAATGGAAGGTACATGCTATGTTACACGCCAGAGCGTTGAAACTGTGGCTGCTATCCGCTCAACAAAGAAGGCTATACGTAAGGCTTTCGAGGCATCAATGGCCGGCAAGGGCTCAAGCCTTGTTGAGGTGGTAAGTACATGTAACAGCGGATGGAAACTTTCACCTGTAAAGGCTAACGAGTGGATGAAAGAAAACTTATTCAAGTTCTATCCTAAGGGCGACCTCAAGGATACAACAGAGGACAAATAAAAAAGCAGACCTATGAAAAAGGAAATTATTATATCAGGATTCGGCGGACAGGGTGTGCTGTCTATGGGCAAGATTCTTGCTTATTCTGGACTTATGGAGGACAAGGAAGTCACATGGATGCCGGCATATGGTCCTGAACAGCGTGGTGGAACGTGTAATGTTACTGTTATCGTCAGTGACGAGCGCGTGTCTTCTCCGATCGTGAGTGAATATGATGTCGCTATCGTGCTCAACCAGCCTTCACTGGATAAATTCGAGCCGAAAGTAAAGAAGGGCGGCTTCCTTATCTATGACACATCAGGTATAATCAATCCTCCTAAGCGTACAGATATTACAGTATGTCCTATCGCAGCAATGGACAAGGCCGTTGAGATGAAGAACTCAAAGGTTTTCAATATGATTGTTTTGGGCGGACTGCTCAAGGTTTGTCCTGTTGTAAGCGACAAGGGTGTCGAGAAGGCTCTGTATAAGACTCTGCCTGAGCGTCACCACGGACTTATTCCTCTGAATATGGAGGCTATAACAGCTGGTAAGGAAATCATCGGCTAAACATAAGTTATCACTGCTCTTGCCTGGCCTTCATGGCTGGCAGGATGCAAGATAACCGGCAGACCGTTTTCAAAGGTTAGTATATTTGTTTGTACTAGCGTTGAAAACGGTCTGATTTTTTATCAAAATATTAAGAATGATGTAAACAGACTATTGAACAGTACTATTTTGCATGATGAAATGCGTTATTTTGTTATGCAAAAGGTATGTTTTTGCGTAGCTTGTGTGGCATGTATATATTTTCTTGGAAAACTTATCACTTATCACATTCTTGCATAACGTATTGAATGTGAGAATCTTTTGCTGTGATGAGTCTGTGTTATAACTCATCACAGTAAAAGAAATATTTGCCAAAATTACTATAAGTGGCGCAGACGATTATTGATGCAGAATATCTCAGATGGTAATTTTTTCAATTCCTCCGTATGGCGCAAGATGTTTAAAACAGTCTTTTTCACTGAATAGCTTGCCATAAATTCCTGCGCACATAAGCACTCCGCCGTGGGCAAAAATGGCAACGCGTCTGTAAGGTTTTTGCTTTAGCTCGTCTAAAAATCCGGCTACGCGTGCATACATCATCGGAAAACTTTCGCCGTTGGTTGTTGGTTGGTGCATATAGTCGTCATACCATCTTTGCAGGTTCTCATCTTCTATCTCGTCAAAGAGTTTCATCTCCCAGCTGCCCATGTTCATTTCCTTCAGTCTGTCGTCAACAACAGGATTTGCCCATCCGCAATACTCGGCAAGCTTTCTTGCTCTTGTAAGCGGTGATGAGAACACCATGTCGAACTCGAGATGCTCAATGTTTTTCTTTGTTATGGCTGCTTCCTGCTCAAACGTATCGGCCACGGGCACGTCGCTCCATCCATAACATGTGCCTTTAGGCACATTTACACTTGTGTGTCTTATGAGAATAACGTCCATAATTGTCTGTTGTTGAAAAATTGGGATGAAACTGTAAGGTAGAACGACAGCTCAATAAGCAGAAACATCGCTCCGCAGCAGTCGCCCGTATATCCTCTCAGCCTACGCCAAATTAAGAGATAAAGAAAATACATAACAAGGCCGGGAATGAATATTATCAAGTCCCAGCGAACAAGTCCCCAGCATGTAAGCACGAGTGGAGCTAGCGGCGCCATGCCTTGAATAAACAGGCTAATGCCAGCCTTAATGTTCATTTTGCGGTAAACAACGTGTGCCTTCGACTCTTCTTCCGTCCGGGCATATGGCATCATCATTATAATCTGCCCTGCAAGCATCTTGCTGTAAGGGTCGGCTGCTAATACTGTCAGTGCAGCCAGTTTCGCCGGCATGGCTGTAAGTGCGAAGAAGAGAATCAGCAGATACATCACAATTCCAACTACGCCGAAGGTACCCGTGCGCGAGTCTTTCATTATGTCTAGAATGCGTTGTCTGTTGTTTCCGCCACCGCCAAAACCGTCGAAAAAGTCGGTAAGACCATCTTCATGTAAGGCTCCCGTTATCAGAAGTCTTGCCACGATAGCCATAAGTACGGCTATTGTATGTGGCAGAATCATTCCGCCAAAATAAATGACGGCAGCCATGATTCCGCCTGTAAGCCATCCTGTCAGCGGCCAGTGCTCAACCACAGTGCGGTAGCTTTCCTTAGGAGGTTCGTGCAGTCGCCAAAAAGGCAGTCTTGTAAAGAAGATAAACGACGCCCATATGTTGTCGTACCATTTAGAAGTATTTAGTGATATTCGCATTGTCAAAGTTGTTCATTTCGTTAATCATTCTGACAGAGCTGTCTATAATAGGGAAGGCACACAGCGCGCCTGTACCTTCGCCAAGCCTTAGTCCCAGGCTCAACAGCGGCTTTGCGTCAAGAAGTTCAAGCATCTTTCGGTGTCCTGTTTCGTCGCCCTTATGTCCGAAAATCATATAATTCTTTATCTCAGGGTAAAGCATGCTGGCTGCCAGAGCGCATGCTGTCATGATAAATCCGTCAACCATTATGATAATGTGACGTTCTGCCGCACGCAGCATGGCACCTATTGTGCTCACCATCTCGAAACCGCCAAAACAGCGTATTATAGTAGTCGGGTCGGGTGTGTTGCCGTGCCGGTTTCTGAAGTTTCTCACTGCGTCTGCCAAAACCTCATATTTATGTCTTATTCCCGGCGAATCAAGACCTGCGCCGGCACCTACGCACTCTTCAAGCTCAATGTTTCCAAACAGACTCATCCATACGCTTGAAGGTGATGTGTTTGCTATGCCCATTTCGCCAAGGCATATAATATTGCAGCCGTTGTCTGCCACGCACTTGTCAACCATTTCGCAGCCTATGTTTATGGCCTGCTCAAACTGTTCTTCAGTCATGGCGTCCTCGTATCTGAAATTGGCTGTTCCGTTTGCAATCTTGCGGTTGATTATCTCCTTATATTCCGTCAGGTCATGGTCTACGCCCGTGTCAACAAGATAAAGTCTGAAGCCATGCTGGCGGCAAAACATGTTGACACCGCCGCCGCCACGGGTAAAGTTTATCATCTGCTGCCATGTAACATCGCGCGGCGACACGCTTACGTTCTCGCGTTCAACGCCATGATCACTGCCAAAAAGAATATGGCACTGGCCCGTGAGCTTTGGCGACAATGTCTGCTGTATAAGGCAAATCTGAACCGCCAGACTTTCGAGTCTTCCAAGCGAGCCCTTGGGCTTGTTCAGATTGTCGATTTTTTTTATTATATCCTCTTTTATACTGTTGTCTGGTGCTTTTATTTCAAAATTTTTCATAATCATATAGTTTAAGGATCTTTACTGCCGGATAGAGTCTTGTGGCTTACTTTATTTCTACCGGAATGCCACAGACCATCATTATCACCTCATCAGCCTTTGATGCCACATACTGGTTCATCCATCCCTGCATGTCGGTAAATCTGCGTTGAACGGCGTTGCCGCTCACTTCTCCGCTGCCAATTTCGTTGGTGACGAATATGAAAGTGTTGTCTTTATCCGTAAACTTGTCAAACTCTTTCTTTATTTCTTCGAGAGCCTCGCTCACAGTAGGTTGGGTGTCGGCGTCAGCTTCACGGTCAAAGAAGAAATTGGTACACCAAAGGGTGACGCAGTCAATCACTATTACCTTATTATATATGTCGTGCTTGCTGAGATATTTTTCCTCCTCAATGTTTGTCCATTGTTCACCTCTTCGTTCCTGATGTTTTCTTACTCTTTCCTTGAATTCGTCGTCCCATACGTGAGCCGTGGCAAGATATACAGGATTGTCCGAGAGGCTCAAAGCAAGTTTCTCTGCGTATACGCTTTTACCCGAGCGCTGTCCGCCGGTAATAAGAATAATCTTTTTCATATAATGCAAAGGTAATGCAATTTACATTAATATGATAAAAAGTTTATTCGTTTTTTATTTCCGTAGTATTCTTTTATTTATGATTGGTCTTTGCCTTTCGGGTGGTTTTGGCCGTCAGCCGTGTTTTTACCTTTATGCAGGCTATGCCATGGTTGGCTAAACTTTAATGAAAACATATAAAACTATTATGCTGCATAATGCCTGACAACGGGAGTGACAATAAGCAGTGTGAATAGTAAACGTGGCGTTTAGCTTAATCAGGTATTCAAATATATTTACAAATAGGACGTTGTGGCATATTTTATTGCCGTTTTCCTGACTTTTTGTATATATTTTATATTTTTATTTTATAAAACTAAAAAACGTCATATTGTAAATCTCACAGTTAAATCACTTTTAATTTGCTGCTGCTTATTATAAAGTACCAATATTTTGTCCTTTTCTACGTTAATACATACAATTATTTTTCTTAATCTCCTTAATTCCGCAACACTATAATTTAACTTTATTTATAAGTTCCTGAGCAACAA
>ENA-ORTB01000050-ORTB01000050.1-human-gut-metagenome-genome-assembly--contig:-NODE-50-length-124914-cov-76.958073_pt1 | contig 124914 bp, 88 predicted proteins | sample MGYA00241905_ERZ509174 | MGnify/ENA primary metagenome ERZ509174 (study PRJEB26280, sample SAMEA2338851) | human gut metagenome | biome: human gut; feature: human-associated habitat; material: faeces... | reverse complement strand
GGCCTGGCGTATATGTTATCGGTGACAAGATAGTCTATATCGAGAACAGCGATGGCAACACGAATGTGCGTTTTCATCAGGCAGACACCCATAAGAGATTCTTCGCTCTTCTGGAATCCCAGAACATCCGTGTAAATCGCTTCAGGGCAGACTGCGGTTCCTGCTCGAAGGAAATCGTCAGTGAGATAGAGAAGCATTGCAAACATTTCTACATCCGTGCCAACCGATGCAGTTCGCTCTACAATGACATCTTTGCTCTGAGAGGATGGAAGACGGAGGAGATTAACGGCATCCAGTTCGAACTCAATTCCATTCTCGTTGAGAAATGGGAAGGCAAGTGCTATCGTCTTGTCATCCAGAGACAAAGACGCAACAGTGGCGACCTTGACCTGTGGGAAGGCGAATACACTTACCGTTGTATTCTGACCAACGATTACAAGTCATCGACAAGGGACATTGTTGAATTCTACAATCTGCGTGGCGGCAAGGAACGTATCTTTGACGACATGAACAACGGATTCGGTTGGAGCAGGCTCCCCAAGTCATTCATGGCGGAGAATACTGTCTTTCTTCTGCTTACTGCATTGATACACAATTTCTACAAGACCATCATGAGCAGGCTTGACACCAAGGCTTTTGGGCTCAAGAAAACGAGTCGCATAAAGGCTTTTGTCTTCAGATTCATCTCCGTACCTGCCAAGTGGATCATGACTGCAAGGCAATACGTGCTGAATATCTACACAGAGAACCGAGCTTATGCAAAACCCTTCAAAACAGAATTCGGATAAGAATCCTTTCTTTCCGGTTTGAATCTGCGTATTACCTCAAGTCGCATCGTGGGGTAAGGGGATGGTGGCTACATATTGATGTTGTGCTGTTGCTTTTTACTGAAAGCTACTACTAACGACTCATAAATCTACCCTTAATCGTGTATTGGATGATAGTTGCGGATTTTAGGGTAAATATAAAAAACCTAATTTATTTGTTGTAAATAGTTGCCGATGATACGAATTGAAACGCAATGGTAACGAAAATAATCCCCATTTAGAAAACAATGGAGTATTTTTGCAATTGATAAATAATTTTGATTTTGTATAAGCCTGACTGATGTCTGCTTTTTCATCAAGGCTGTGACACCGACGGCTTGTTTCTTTAATATTTAATAACATGAAAAAGTTTTTTATTGTTGCTCTGTTGAGCATTGCAATGAGTGCCAATGCCGGTAATGATGTTAAGGATAACCGGTGGACCGGCACATGGGCAGCGGCACCTCAGCTTGCTGCCGGAAAGGATATGCCTGCCGAGACCGACTTGTCGGGCATGTCGTTGCGTCAGATTGTGCGTGTTTCGGTTGGTGGAGATGTCTTGAGGCTTCAACTTTCAAACGAATACAGCAAGACGCCTGTTGAAATCAAGTCGGTTTACATCTCAGATGCAGAAGATTCGTGTGTTATCGACAAGAGTTCTGCAAAGTATCTTACTTTTGGCAAGAAACGCAATGTTACCATTGCAGCCGGCAAGGCTGTAATGTCTGACGCCGTTAAGTTTGACCTTAAACCGCTGCAGCGCCTCGCCATAACAATAAATTATGGCAGCACGCCTTCAGAAGCCACATCACATCTCGGTTCGCGTACAACGTCGTATATTATTAAAGGTGTGTCAAAGCCCGGCAGCGATTTTTCAAAAGGAATAAAGGTAGACCACTGGTACAATATTTCAGCAATAGATATTTGCGGAAATGAAAATAGTGCAGTGGCCGTGTTGGGTAACTCGATAACAGACGGTAGAGGAAGTACTACAAATATGCAGAACCGTTGGACAGACATCCTGGCTACAAACCTGCAGGCCGGCGGAAAGAACCTGGCTGTGCTTAACCTCGGAATTGGCGGTAACTGCGTGTTGAACGGCGGACTCGGTACGCCTGCCATGCAGCGCTATGACAGGGATATCCTGGCACAGAGAGGCGTTTCGGCTGTGGTGATTTTTGAGGGTGTCAACGACTTGGGTTCTATCAACGGCAACAGTGAGGCTATGGCAGCCAAGCTTATTGAGGCTTATCAGCAGCTTGCCAAGAAGGCACGCGAACGTGGATATAAGGTATATGGAGCAACGATAACTCCTTTTGCCGGACATTCTTATTTTACATTCTTCCGTGAGGCTGCACGACAGGCAGTGAACGAGTGGATAAGGACGAGCGGAACGTTTGATGACGTGATAGACTTTGACAAGCTTATGCGCGATCCTTCAGAGCCTTCAAAGTTAAAGGCAGATTTGCAGGACGATTGGCTGCATCCTAATGCCGCAGGATATAAGGTTATGGGTGAGTATGCCGCAAAAATAATAAAATAGCATAATTGGTTTACCTTAGTTACAAAACAAATTTAAATTAAAAAAGATGAGTTCAAACACGATGGAAAACGCAGCCTCGAGAGGCTTTTACAAGCTGTCGTGGCTTCAGCGAATAGGTTTCGGATCAGGTGATTTGGCCCAAAACCTTATTTATCAGACCATATCGATGTATCTGCTTATGTTTTATACAAACGTATATGGCCTCGACCCTTCTGCTGCTGCATTTATGTTCCTGATTGTCAGGGTGGTGGATGTTATCTGGGACCCTGTTGTAGGAACCTATGTCGATAAGCATAATCCAAGGTTTGGCAAGTACAGGTCTTACCTTTTGCTGGCCGGCGTGCCGCTTACGGGCTTCGCCATATTATGTTTCTGGGATGGCTTCTCCGGGTCTTTGCTTTATGCATACATCACTTATGTGGGCATGTCTATGCTCTACACTCTGATAAATGTGCCTTATGGCGCACTTAATGCGTCGCTGACCCGCGATACGGAAGAGATAACCGTGCTTACGTCTGTAAGAATGTTCCTTGCCAACGTCGGAGGACTTGCCGTTGCATATGGCATACCTATGATTGTGGCAACATTATCGCCCGACGGCAAGATAAATACCGTTGAATCAGCCAATGCCTGGTTCGTAACAATGGCCATCTATGCAGTGGCCGGTCTTGTGTTGCTGCTGTTCTGCTTCACTCAGACAAAGGAACGTGTGGTTATGGATAAGAGTGAGACCGACGATGTTAAGGTGAGCGACCTTTGGGTTGAGTTCCGCCGCAACCGTCCGTTGCGCATTCTTGCCTTCTTCTTTGTAACGGCTTTCGCCATGATGGCAATAGGCAACTCTGCCGGTTCTTATTACATGATTTATAACATACACTCTTCAGCCGACCAGCTGGCTTACTTCATGGCTCTTGGTTCTGTTCCGGCATTTATTTTCATGCCTATGGTTCCGGCCATCAAGCGCAAGGTTGGCAAGCGTGGCATGTTCAACATCTTCTTGTCTGTTGCCATTCTCGGTATGATACTTATTTATATTATCTCAATGGTGCCGTCGCTCCGTTCACAGATATGGCTGGTATATCTTGCACAGTTTATCAAGTCTACCGGAGTTATCGTTGCCACGGGATATATGTGGGCGCTCGTTCCTGAGGTTATTTCTTATGGCGAATACACTCATGGCAAGCGTATTTCAGGCATCGTAAACGCCCTTACCGGTATATTCTATAAAGCCGGTATGGCTCTCGGAGGTGTTGTTCCCGGCCTTATTCTGGCTTTTGTCGGTTTCGACAAGAACAATGCTGTTTCGCAGACAGCTTTTGCAGAGCAGGGTATTCTTTGGCTTGTAGCTGTCATTCCGGCCTTGCTGTTAGGTCTTTCAATGTTCATAATTTCAAAATATGAGCTTACAGACGAGGTTATTGACAAGATAAACATGGAAATAGAAAAACGTTCAACTGAAAAAGCTTAATATAAAAATGAAACGAAATGTAGTATTTTTGCTGGCATGTATGTTCGCTATGGCAGGTGCATTGCCCGTTTCTGCCGGAAACACCAAGACTCTTAAAGATGTATTGGGACGTTACTTCCTGGTCGGAGCGGCCATGAATGTTGACCAGATATGGAACAGGACGCCGGATGAAACAAACGTCGTTAAGAATAACTTTAACTCTATTGTGGCAGAAAACTGTATGAAAGGGGAGGAGATTCATCCTGAAGAAAACCGTTTCTTCTGGGACGATGCCGACCGTTTTGTAAAGTTTGGTCAGGACAATGGTCTCGCCATTATCGGCCATTGCCTTGTATGGCATTCTCAGCCTCCTGTATGGATGTTTACCGACGAGCGTGGCGACACCGTTTCACGCGATGTACTCATCGACCGTATGCACCGTCATATTTCAGCAGTTGTAGGCCGTTACAAGGGACGTATTTTGGGATGGGATGTTGTAAACGAGATTTTTAACGATGACGGCACCTTCCGTAATTCTCCATATTATCGCATAATAGGTCCTGAATTTGTTGAACTTGCATTTAAGTTTGCCCACGAGGCCGATCCAAATGCGGAACTCTATATCAACGACTATTCGCTGGCAAAGCCAGCAAAGCGCGATGCTGTTTGCCGTATTGTCAGAGAGCTGAAGTCGAAAGGCTACCGCGTTGACGGTATCGGAATGCAGTCGCACAACGGACTCGAATATCCCGACCTTGATGAATACGAGAAGTCGATAGATGCCTTTGCTGCCTGTGGCGTTAAGGTGATGATTACTGAGCTTGATGTAAATGTCCTGCCAAATCCTGAAAAGTTTGGCGGAGCTGAGATAAGCCAGAACTTCAAGTATGCTGATGCACTGAATCCGTATAAGAACGGACTTCCCGAGGCAGTTGAAAAAGAGTTTGAAAAGCGTTATCTTGACATTTTCAATATTTACTATCGTCATCGCGGACAGATTTCGCGCGTCACTCTGTGGGGTGTTATAGACACACGTTCATGGCTTAACGATTTCCCCGTTCCCGGACGTGTAAACTATCCGCTGCTCTTCGACCGCAGCAATAAGCCTAAGCCGGTGGTCGACAAGATTATAAAGATCTTTGAGAAATAAGTTCAATAAATTAAATAGAAACAACTTTTAAAATTAATAATCATGAAAAAAGCAAGATATCTTTTCCCGTCTGATTATATGGCAGACCCGTCTGTACATGTGTTTAACGACAAACTGTATATTTATCCGTCTCACGACTGGGATTCAGGTGCTGCGTTTGATGACGACGGCGGTCATTTCGAAATGAAAGACTATCATGCGCTCACGCTCACTGATATTGAGAACGAAGAGGCTACCGACTGTGGCAAGATTCTCGACCTGCAGGATATTCCATGGGCAGGCAGACAGCTGTGGGACAATGATGTCGTTGAGAAAGACGGTAAGTATTATCTTATCTTCAGCGCAAAGGACAAGAACGATGTGTTCCACCTTGGAGTGGCTGTTGCTGACAGACCGGAAGGTCCGTTTAAGCCGCAGGCCGACCACATTCGCGGATCTTACTCGATAGACCCTTGTGTCTTCAAGGATGATGACGGCTCTATTTATGTATATTTCGGCGGACTTTGGGGCGGACAGCTTCAGCGCTATAAAGACAACAAAGCCATGGGCAAGGAGTATCTGCCCGAAGGAGATGAGCCTGCATTGCCGTCAAGAGTGGTTAAGATGACCGATGACGTGCTGCAGTTTGCCGAAGAGCCGAAGCCCGTGCTTGTGGTTGACGAAAACGGCAAGCCGCTTGCTGCCTCTGATCCTCACCGCTTCTTTGAGGCTTCATGGATGCACAAGTTCAATGGTAAGTATTACTTCTCTTATTCAACCGGCGACAGCCATCTGCTGTGTTATGCCGTTGGAGATAATCCTTATGGCCCGTTTACATACAAGGGAGTGGTTCTTGAGCCGGTGGTAGGCTGGACAACTCACCATTCTATTGTTGAATATAAAGGTAAATGGTATCTGTTCCATCACGACTGTGTGCCCTCTAACGACGTTACATGGCTAAGAAGTCTGAAGGTGCTTGAGCTTGATGTCAACGAAGAAGGCGAAATAAAGACAGCAAAAAGCGAATAATCAGGTGTCAGACTAAGCCTGATTTGTATTAGATTATATCAATTATTCTGGCAGGGTCGCAGTGTTGCGGTCCTGTTTTTATATATGTACGGTTTTGCCTTATGTACGTTTCGTTTGCAGTGCCGGTTATGCTGCAATGCCTTCTTTTTGGCTTTTACATACAGGATATGCTGCGGTTGATGTATGCGAAAATAGACAGGTACGCTAAAAATGCGTTGTAATAAATAATGGTAAAAATAAGTCTTTTTGATAACGAACGGCCGCATAAATCATAAGATTTGCGGCCGTTCTCGTTTGCTATTATAAAAAAGTGTATTATGCGTTAAAGCTCTTTCAGCTGTAAAATAGTCAATAGAGTTCTCTCTTTGAGTTCTTTTTTCTCCATCTCTGTAAGAGGGGGAATGTTAAATCTGTTGCCTGACAGAATCCTGTCAACCATTGTTTTAATGTTCTGTTTTTTTGCCATCTTATATTATTTTATAATATGACGGCAAGCAGTTTGTTTTGTACTCTTTATACAGCCTCATTTCTTGCTGCTAAAAAACGCAATCTTAGCAGACTTCTGTGCATGAGGTTACGCACCGACTGATAGTTTATGCCCATAATCTGGCAGATATCGTCATATTTGCGCTGCTCAATATAGTAGAGCTTTATTATCTGCTGCTGCCTGGGCGACAGGCATTTGACATATTCTGTAAGGGTGCTGTTCTTTTTCTGCTCTTCTTCTATGCGCTCCATGTCGTACGTCTCGCTGTCGAAGAGGGGCTTTACGTTGTTATCGTTAATCTCGTTGTCGCAGACATGAGTGTTGTGTCTGAACTCGTCGTTGATTCTGTTCCTTAATGATACATACAGATACGACTCAATGTTGATCACAGATTCAAGTTCACCGCGTTTGGTGTACAACTTGACAAAGACGTCCTGTATGCAGTCTTTAATCATTTCGCGGTCGGAGGTGAATTTGGTTCCGAATGCGAAAAGGTTATCAATTGTTTTGTCGTAAAGTTCGGTAAAGTTAATCATAGGTTTTCTCGTTCTTTTGCTGCAAAATTAGTGATGAACGGCTTAAAAGAATGGGAAAAATTGATTTATAAATACGAAAAACAGGTATTGACGTGTAAAATCAACACCTGTTATCAGTAAATTCTATGATTTCTTATAATCTTTCCAGCCAGTAGGCTGTGTCTTTGGCTTTACCGCTTATTGTGTATGTGCCTGAAATTTTTTCGCTCTTCTTCACAGTTTTTACCAGTCCGCTTTTCGTGTCGACGGCATGCAGTGTGTATTTTCCGTTCTCAACGTTGAGCGTAATGTCGCCTTCGCCATGGGCATATATCACATATCCAACGGCAGGGTTGCCTATCACCTGAGCGGCTGAGTTGCCTTCGCCGCTGATGTAGCTCATCTTTGTCAGGTCTGTCAGCAGTTTGTCGCTGCCTATGGCCACGTTTGGACAAGAGCCTCCGGCCATGAGGATGGCCCAGCCATACTGCGGATATTGCTGCGAGAAGAATGTTACGGCCTTTTCGGGATACTTTGTGCGGTATTCCTTCACGGCATTATATGCCTCGGCAAATCCAGTCTTGCCTACCTTCATCTTGCGCATGAACTGTCGCGGAGCAAGGTTCTTGCCTGCCTCTGGCGCCCAAAGTCCCTTGGTGTTGTAGTGCCAGTATCTTATGTCGATGATGTCTACCACCTTCGACAGCTCCGGATCGGCAAGTATGGCGTCCTGGGCGTCCTTTGTGCAGCTCAGCGCCACCATAGGATGCAGGCCAGTCTCTTTTTCCCATTCGGCTATTGTCTCGAGCCAGAAGCGTGTGAAGTGCAGCGGACCTGTATATTCCTCGCTCAGCAGCTGCACCACGTTGCCCTTGTCCTTGAGGTTGTCGAGACACTGACGGATGTACTGCTTGTGCAGCGGTCGCAGTATGGGGTTGTTGATGTCGTAGAACTGCTCGGCCATGAATATACGCTTGTCGCCTGTGAAAGGCACAGGTTCGGGAAAGTCGGTGCCGTTGACATTGTTCACCGGACGCCACGGACAGTCAACCCAGTGGGCTCCTGCCTCGAGTATGTTGTGCTGAAAATAGTTCTGGTTGAACAGCAGTATGCCTTTCTCTGCACCTTTTTCGGCAAACTCGTTGAGTCGCATCCAGTACCATTGGTTAGGCTTTGTAAGGTCGTAGCAGCTCAGTCCGTCCCATGCGGTGCCTTGTCCTGTACGGCTGAAAGCCTGCTCGTAGAACGGAGCCCAAACGTCGCCGTCGGCACGGCGCACGCGCTCATGGTCAGTGCGGCGCAGGTCATACCACAGTCCGTAGTGGTGGTCTAAGATGCAGAAGTTGTTTTTGTCGAGATATGTCACCACAGAGTCTATGCGGTCGGTCCAACCTGTGCCCTCGCGTCCCGGCACGAAGCGTGTTATGGCAGGGCGTGCGCCTTTCTTCACGAAGTTGTCCTTTACGCGTCCGGCCCACCATGGTATCTGGTAGTTGTTGCCCGTTATCAGTTTGCCGTCGGCTGTGATGTGGCCGTTCTCTATTGCAAATTTCATGGCTTTGCCGCCATTTTCAGCCACGTCATACTTGCTTCCTTTCACGCTCTCAATGTCTTTCACGCCTTTGGCCGATGTGCTTGCTGTGTAGGGCACAGAGTCTATCCACATTTCCATAGTCAGTCTTGGCTGTGTCAGCGACACCTGTGCCATGATCTGCGCCTGTGCAATCTCAGGACTGCTCGATGCGTTAGTGTTTCTGGGCAGTATGTATCCGTTTATGGCTTCTTTGCCCATGCGCTTCTCGAGCTGTGCGTAGAAGAGGCTGCGCGGCTGCACGTGGTCGTTGCTGCTTGTCCATTCGGCGTTGCCTGTCAGCGTGCCCCAGCATCCGTGTGCGCTGTTGCGGTTGTCGCTGTCGGGCGAGTAGCAGTAGAGAGTTGAGCCTGTACACTGCCACATCATGCTGTTGGCCGTGTTCCAGCCCGTTCCAAACTGGAACTGCTCAAGATTCTTGAAGCTTATGTCGTTGCCGTCGATGTTCACAATGTCAAACAGCAGTCCGGCTGCCCATGAGCCAATGCTTCCGCTGAAGCCCAAAGAGTTTTCGCCCTCACACTGTACAAAGGCGTTGGGGCCTGCCGCACAGAAGCCTGCCGCAAAGTCGTGTATGCCCTGGCGCGACACGCAGCGCTGTATCAGGGTCTGCTGTCCGCGTGTTATGAACACGCATCTGCGCCATCCTCCTGTTTCAGACACAGGCTCGCCTGCAATGCAGTCTTCAACTGTTATGCGGCTTGTCTGCTTCTGCAAATTTACTGCGCTGCCTGCGAAGTGCCTGAATTCCACACGTCTTACCCAGCAGTCGCGCGCATTGTCAGCCCAAATTGCGTCCCAGCAGTGGTCCTCGTCCTTAGGGTTCCATGAGTTGTGTTCCGACATGAGAGTAAGGTTCTCAACGCCACATTCGCTTATCTCCGCGCTGTTATATCCCGTAACAACGAAGCCCCCGCCGTATTTCTTGTCGAGCGTGGTGGTTATCGGCGCGTCGAGCGTTATGCTGTTGCCGTTTACGGCGCTGACGGTTCTGTCCCATGTTATGTCGATGTCGGTGGGTTTCCATCCGGTGTAGTCGAGTCCTCCGCCGAAGTCGTTGCAGCAGAGCGACGCTATCCATTCCTTTGTCGACGGCCTTACAATTCTTATACGGCTGCCTTTCTGTATCTTGGCGGCAGATGTCAGCGTCAGTGTAGTGGCTCCGGCCATGGTCTTTTCGCCTGCAACGGCAATGGTGTCGCCTCCAGTCATCTTCATTCCGCCCTCGATATAGAGCAGTGCACCTCTGTCATAGCCCTGCTTTATTATGGTGGTCTTGCCGCGTCCGGCACCTCTTATCACCACTCCCGATGTGCTTATGCGCAGCGGTTTGCTTATTCTGAAAGTGCCTTCGCCCAGCAGTACGGCTCCGCGGTGGCCGTTTTTGTCGGGTTTCAGTGCCGACACGTAGTTGATGGCGCGCTGCAGTTTCTCGTAGCAGTCGGCCCCGTCGCTGCCCACGAAGACAGCGTTTCGTACATCCGGAATGGCTATTTCAGACGCATGATATCCGCATGCCGAATAGTCCATCGGAATGTAAACCTCTTTTTTTGCCTTGCCTGCCATGGCCTTAACTGTGCACAATCCGGCTATCAGCAGAATGGCAAGGCAGCGGCTTGTTAGATTTTTTTTCATATCAGATTGACAAATTGTTTGTTTCAGTAATTACCTATACTTACAAAACGACGCGTATGTTTTTTTATTGTACTTATTATTCTGCGCCAATTTTTTCTTTTTAATCTAAATCGGTCATAAGGACTAGGCAGGATTTTTTCGTTTAATATGATGTGGATGGCCGACGGATTTTTCGTAGGTATGGCTGCTTAGGTCAAGAACAGACGTACGGCAATCCGGCAGAAAGAGTCACATAACCGGCAGAAAGCATCAGTCTGTTTGTAAAATCAGACAGTATTCGGTCTGCCGGGCTATTCGCGTTTAGGCTTATAGCAGGCCTCATTATCCAGCCGCGGCTGCCATTGTTGGGCCATATCAGTGGGTTATGGCTGAGACTGATTGTACTTATGTCGTAATCTCTTGATATTCAATGCGTTGCAAAATGCCGTCTTTTGGCTCCTAAAAGATGCCCTTTTACAACGCAAAAGGTGCCCTTTCGCAGTGCAAAAGGACACCTTTTATATTTTCATCAGCCACGGCCTCTCTTTATATGTTGCAGAAACTGTCATGGCGGGCCGTCTTTCAGGCCTTCCGTACAGTCTCTGTGGCCACTGAGTCAGAGGTTATTTCATGTGTTCAAGGTCGACAAACTTGCCTCTCACTTTGCGCTCGGCTATCATCTTTATCAGTTTCTTATGGCGTTCAGGTGCAATCCATTTGCGTGCAAATATGTTAGGAATGGCCACGCCGATGGCTATGCAGAGAATAATCAGTGACGCCCTTATACCGTTATGTATGGCGATGGTAAGCTCGCCGACCACTCCGTGCATTTCTATCAGTGCAAAGAGAGCCCTGTACATGAGCACGCCAGGCACCATCGGGATGACACTCGGGATAGACAGGCAGTGGTGAGGCGTGTGGAATATGTGAACGGCCTTTATGCAGATGATACTTATGAGCGACGAGCCTATGAGTGAGCCAAGGATGAGGCCCCAGTCGAGTCCCACGTTGCCGTTACTCGGTCCGAGGTTCACGAAGTTACGCGTGCATACGGCTATTATGCCTCCTATGGCCACCACCCAGAGCAGACGCCGCGGTATGTTGAATATCATAGAGAAGCCCATGGCCGATATGGCTGCCGCCACGGCATAGGCCAGATAGCTGTTGTGTGGCGTCATGCTGAGGTCTTTCACAAAGTTGTCTATGCCGCACACCTTGATGGCTATTACTATGCCGAACGACATGGCCGCCACTATCATGAGCGTGTTGACGGCCCGCGTTATGCCTATGCTGATGTGGCTGTCGAGCATGTCGCTCACAAAGTTGATCAGCGGTACGCCCGGAACGATGAACAGGGCACATGCCATGAGCGAATGCCAAGGTGTGTCGCTGTGTGTGAAGGGTATCAGTGCCGACGGTATGTGCGACTCAATCACCGGCAGCGAGATGTATGCTGACAGGCATGCCAGCAGTGTGGAGAAAAATGCTGCAAAGGCAATGTTGACGTATTCGTTGGAGCCTGTCGAGTTGAGCCATGCTCTAAGGCGGAAGCCTGCTATGGCTGCTATCGAAGAATAGATAAACGCAGGCCAGTCGCAGCCGAACTGAACGCAGAAGCCGCCGCAGGCCAGACCGGCTCCTATGGCTGTGAGCCACGGGCTGTAGTTGCGCTTCTTGTTCTTTATTCTTTCCAGCTCCTTCTCGTATTGGTCGAGGGTATAGTCCTCTTTGATGGCCCTCCACGACAGCTTGCTTATGGCAGATATGGCGTCCATGTTGATGCCGTGCCTGTCGCAGCGCTGAAATTTAGAGAAAGAATGGGTCTTGTCGCTGAGGTTTACCATCAGCATGTTGTAGGTGATGTGAATGTGCAGCTTCTTTTCCGGCAGGCCCAGATATGCCGCCGTGCGGTCCATGTTGCGTATTATGCGGCTGGTGTCTGCCGAACTTTCCATCAATAACTGACCGGTGCGCAGCAGCAGGTCGAGTTTACGGCGTAACACCTCCAGGGAGTCAGACTGCTGAGTTTCTTCCATAATCTTTTTGCCTTTATTTTAATGAAATTTGACGAATAGTCATACCTATGCTCATTTTCAGGGTGCAAAATTACAAAATATCTATGTAATTAAGGCAAAATAGTCTTTTCATAATATACATTTTGTTTTGTCAGCTGGTGTTTTTTGACTTTTGTTACAAGTATGCCATTCTGATTTTGCCGCATCATGGTTTTGCTATGTGCTGATCGGTGCCGCTTAGGTTGTCAGCACGGGCAGAATTTGCGGTCAAGGGCTGTTGGCTTTCACTCGGTATAAAGTAAATTGCTTGCAGAATGCATGAATGTGTCGGTAGGGCAGAGAGTGGTGCAGGCTCACGGTGGGAGTCGGCGTGTCTGCGGCTCGTGTCTGATGTTTCTCCGTCAGCCTTGTGTATGGATATAAAAAAGAGGCATGCCATTTGCGGCATGCCTCTTTTTATATAGATTAGCTATGTTTATTCGTCTGCCAGCGGGTCGAATGTTCCGGCTGAACCTCCGTGCTGGCTGTCTTCCCAACCGATGGTCTGCTCCAGAGCCTTGTTGTTATTCTGTGCTCCCTGTGTCAGTCCGAGGAAGTAGTAGCGAGGCAGGAAGTTCATGTAGAGCTTAACCTTGTTCTGGTCGTAAGAGTCGCCCTTCTTGTCCTTGCGAACGAGGTTGTCGCTGTACCATGTCTTCAGAGTTTCCAGCTGCGGGTTGAGCTCCTTGCGGAGGTCTACTGCTGCACAGCGTGTTCCGCCGTTCTTCAGCAGCGGGTCGCTGTCGGCAGTTGTTCCGCCAACACCATACTTGTCGGCTACGCGGAATTCCATGTTCTCACGGCGCTGTCCGTTGAGCTGCTTGAAGCCGAGCCATGTACATGTGTTGCCGCCCCATCCTGTCAGTGTCCATGTTGAAGGCGCACCCTCAACCTTTGTTGCACCACCATCATAGAGCATCCAGCGGCGAAGGTCGTCGAAACGCTTGCCCTCGTATGCAAACTCTATCTGGCGCTCATAGAGAATGGCCGACATACATGCAGCCTGGTCTGACTCAAGGTTGCTCTGCAGTCCGTAGTTGTTCTCGCCGGTGTAGCCTGCGCGGGCACGAACCTGCTTCAGATAGCTTACGGCGTCTGTCAACTCGCCTGCACCGCATGCAACCTCAGCAAGGTTGAGCAGCACCTCTGCGTAGCGGAGCTCGATGTAAGGCTGAGCTGAATAAGCAAATCCGCCGTTGCTTGCTGTACCGGTGAAGGTGTACATAGAGTTTGTATTTACGTCGTAGTCGTCAGAACGCTTGCGCACGTAAACGCCAGAGCAGTTTGTCAGCAGGTTGTCTGCGCCATAGTCGTTTCCGCTCTCAGGGTCGCCTTGGTCGTCGAGGTCTGTATACCATACGTAGTTCCAGAGTTCATAGTTCTTTCCGTCGTCATACAGCGGGTTGTTAGGATCAGCCTCCTGAACGCTGCTGTTGCCGTTGTAAGCCCAGCGGAAGCCGGGGAATGCGAATGTGCGGTAGAAGCGCGGGTCGCGGTTCATGAACGGATGTTCGCGGTCGTATGTCATAGACGAAGCCTCGAGCTTTGTGTAAGTGTCGGCAGAAGCCGGGCGCTTACCGTCAGCCATCGGGAACATGTCTATCAGCATTGCAGAAGCGTTCTTGCCAGAACCTGTTGTGTTCTTTGGACGGATGTAGCGCTCCCAGTTGCTGTTCTTCTGACCGTCGCCGGCCTGTACAGTGTTGTAGAGAGTTACGAACACAGCTTCAGGGTTCTTGTCGCTCTGGTTGAACTGCAGTGCGAAGTCTGAACCGTTTACGTTGTTTGTAGATGTGAACAGACCATAGCCGCAAGAGTTGATAGAGTCGAGCTCGGCCTTCATCTGTGTGTATGCGTTCTTCCAGCGTGTCTCGTCGTTGGCACGGTTGAACAGCGGGCTAGCCCACAGCAGCAGCACACGGCCTTTCAGCGCGAGGGCTGTTCCAGTTGTTACCATACCCCATTCGTCGCTCGACCAGCCGCCGTTCATAGTCTTGTCAGCAAGCATCTTGGCTGATTGGTCAAGGTCGCTGAGGATGAAGTCGATACAAGCCTTTGCTGAACGGCGAGGGTTAACCACACCTTCAACAGGGTCCTGAACCTCAGTTACGATAGGCACACCTCCGTAGTATTTCACGAGGTTATAGTAGCACCATGCACGGAAGAAGTAGAGCTGTCCGAGATATTCGTCCTTCTTCTCCTGTGAGAGGGCGCCGCCTGAGATGCCTTCAATGGCGTCGTTGATGTTGCGGATACGTCCCCATGCGTTGTTCTGAATGTTGTTAGGAGTACCGAAGAAATAGTCAGGAACAGATGTTCCGCTCATTACTGACAGCGGGTTCTGCGGGTCAACGAATGCTCCGAAGCCGCTGTACTCCTCAGTCGACTTTGCCTGAGTGTCGTTGCTTCCTGTAGAAGGATACTGCCATGTGGGGTCGCTGTTCACCGTAGGCAGACACCAGCTGTAAACGTCGTATACACGGCGCAGGCATCCCTCTTCTGTGTCGTAAATACCTGTATTTACGTTATCGTAGTTCTTCTTTTCCTCAAGGAAGTCATCACTACATGATGTGATGGTCATACTTGCGATGAGGCCAAGTCCGAACACTTTTATTATATTTGTTTTCATTGATAAAATTCTATTAAACGGTTATATTTTCTTAGAATGTAAGATTTACTCCAACTGTAAACTGACGCAGTGTAGGATAAGAACCGTAGCTGCACATCGGATCCATGAAGTTGTCTGGATAAGGATTATAGAAGCTCAGCAGGTTCTGGCCTGTAACGTTTACGCGGGCTGACTGTATACCGATTTTCTTCACGAGGCTTGACGGAATAGTGTAGGCCAGTGTCAGACGGCTCAGTTTTACTCGTGTTCCGCTTATTCTCCAGAACGATGATGTTATTGCGTTTACGCTCTGGTAAGCGAGGTTAGGCAGGCTTCCGTTGCGGTTGGCAGCTACTACGAGGTTGCCGGCTGCATCGTATATGTCCTGATATGAGTACATGTTGTCAACATTCCAGAATGAAGGCATGTTGGTGAACTCGAGGTCGTCTACGCCTGAGCCTGACTTCAGTGCAGAAGCGTCAACGAAGCTGTATCCACCCCATGAAGCGCTCAGCTGGGCTGTGAGAGAGAATCCCTTGTAGTCGGCGCCGAGGTTCATTGTAACGCTGTAAGGATTGTTGCGGTTAGACAGACATACCTGGTCGTTGTCCTTGTCTACCACGCCGTCAGGTCCTGCGTATGTTCCGTCTTCCTGCTGCGGTCCGCGTACATCCTTATATATAAGCATACCCGGGCGAACCTCGTCTTTGCTCATTCCGAGGTAAGATGTGATGTTGTATTTGTCGAAATACTCCTCAATATCCTGGAATGAACGGAACATGCCGATGCACTGCATACCCCACAGACCTATGTCTGTACGTCCGCCGCGCTGTATCTGACGATAGATATAGTCTGTGGCGAAGTCCATGTTCAGCACCTTGTTGTCGCTGTAGCCTGTGTTGAGGCCGATACGGTATTTGAAGTCCTTGCCGATCTTGTCACGCCATGTAGCGCTCAACTCGTAGCCCCAGCTGTCCATCTCGCCAAGGTTTACTGCTGCCGACTGTGTACCGATTGTTCCCTCGATAGCCTGGCTGATGTTCATCAGCATGTCGCGGTTCCACTCGCGGTACATATCGTAAGTAACGCTCAGACGGTTGTCAAGTACGGTGAAGTCGAGACCGAAGTTGGCTTTGTAAACCTTATCCCAGTGAACATCCTTGTTTACGGCAGAGTTGTTCTTGTTGATGGTTATACGGTTCTCACTTTCGTTAGAGATGCCTGTACCGAACACCGGACCGCGGTTGGCGTCCTGGGCGTAAACCTGCATCCACTGCCATGCGGCTGTGTTGTCACGTCCTGTCATACCGAATGATCCGCGAACTTTCAGGAAGTCTACCCATGGAAGAGCCTCCTTGAACCATTTTTCTTCAGACATTACCCAACCTGCGCTGAATGACGGGAATACTCCCCAATAGTTTACCGGGGCGAATTTCGTTGAAGCGTCAGAACGGATAAGGAATTCTGCCAGATACTTGTTGGCGTATGCATAGTTGATACGTCCGATGTAAGAGAGAGTTCCTGACTCGCTGCGGGTGAAGGTTATAACCTTTGTCTCGCCCTCAGCTGAGTTTGACTGTCCTGTTGTGAAGGGGTAGGGGTCTGAAACCATGGCATAGAGATACTCGCTCTCTGCTTCTGATTTCTCTATTGAGAATAATGCTCCGATGCTGTGCTCGCCGAAGTCTCTGTTATATGACGCCGTAAAGTTCATCTGGTAGTTGTCTGTACGTGTCATAGAGCGGTTCAGCTGTGACGGGTCGCCGTTGGCTATTGTATGGGGCAGCAGGTTCGCCTCTGTGATAAACTGGCTGTAGTCCTGACCTTCTACCGGAGTATACAGGTGGCTTCCGCTTCCGGGGCGTGTCTGCATTGTGTACACTTTGTATTCAGAGCCATACTGGTTGGTCTTGTCTGTGTTGATGCTCTTTGAGTAAGAGAATCTCAGCTTCAGTCCCTTCAGTATCTTGCTCCATCCGAAGTCGTAGTTGATGCTTCCCTGAATGTTGATGTTAGAGTTCATCGTGCGGCTGTAGTCGCCGTTGTTTCTCAGTTCAGAGAATGAGTAGTTCTGATCATCGTCCACCTGAGTGTTGCTTATTCCGTATGCTGCGATTGGCAGGCCGTTGACATACTCCGGAATATAGCGCGGACGTGTGAGCAGGATGTTGTAGTCTTTTTCGTTAGAAGTACCGCCCACCTTGATGTAAGGTGTGTTCTTCTTTCCGTAGTCGCCTGATACACTGAGGTTTGCACCCAGCCACTGGCTTACCTTAACGTCTACTCCTGCACGGTAGTTCCAGCGGTTGTAGTCAAGGTTGCCGAGGTTACCGTCCTGGTCGAAGTAAGAAAGACTTGCAAAATAGCTTGCACGGTCAGTTGCTCCGCTGAGGTTTACGTTATGCTTCATCGTAACGCCAGTCTCCCAGTATTTGTCCAGCAGGTCGTAGTTGAGGCCCTTCATGGCGTTGAGCTCGTCTGCCTGATAGAGGTCTGTAAGATGGTTGAGCGATGTGTTCTTCGGGTCGGCTGCTGCAACAGCGTTGTAGAGACGGCCATACTCGTATGCGCTCAGCATCTTGGGATGTGATACGGCGTCTGTGAAACCGAATGTACCGCTGTAAGAGATGCGCGGTGCGCCGAGCTTACCCTTCTTTGTGGTAACGAGGATAACACCGTTGGCCGCACGTGCACCGTAGACGGCTGCTGAAGCGTCCTTCAGCACAGAGATGCTCTCCACTTCTGCCGGGTCAAGGTTGTTGAATGCCTCTGCACCGAGGTTCTGTGTTGAGTTGCCCACCTTTACGTCGTTGGGATAGATGTATCCGTCGATGACGAACAGAGGCTGCTGTGCCACGCTACCTACGTCGCCGAGCGAGTTGGTGTCACGTATATACATTGTTGCGTTTTCACCCGGACGGGTGTCGCCGCCGCTTACGCTCAGACCGTTGACAAGTCCTGACAGACTGCTTGCCAGACCACCTGAGGTCATGTCCTGAATCTCGTCCATCGGAACAGTTGCAACAGAACCGGTCAGGTGAGCCTTCTTCTGCACACCGTAACCTACTACGACAACTTCTTCAAGATTCTGTGAGTCTTCCTGCATTTGTGTTCTTCCGCCGGGAGCAACGGTCTGTGTAAGATATCCGATGTAGGATATTGTCACCTTGCTGCCCTTGGGTGCAGAGATGGTGTAGTTACCATTTATGTCGGTTATCACACCGGTGCCCTCCTTGCCGCTTATGCGGACAGATGCGCCAATGATAGGGTCGCCGTTTTCGTCAACGACTGTACCCTTCACCGTCTGGCTTTGTGCCAGTGCCGGTGTGGCAGCACAAACCATGAGGCCGAAGCATAGAGCTTTTATGAATTTTCTTTTCATATCTTATGTTTTTCTTTTGTTATCGATTATTATTCTGCAGCCGGAAGCCAGCGCGGGTCGCCGGTTCTCTTAGACAGCTGTTCGCCTCCGTTGACAGTGAAGTCGCCGTTTGTCGGGTCTGCAAACTGCGGGTTGCTCTTTATTGCAGTGCCGCTCTTGTCGTAGTTTTCTTCATTGTCATAAGTGTCTGTGGCAGCATCCTGCAGATAAGTGTTGTTAAGGAATGTGTATGACGGGCTTGTGCTGAAGTTACCGCCGATGAAGCGGCGTGCTATTTCCTTGGCACAGTCAACGAATATTGTGTTTGTCAGTACGAATACTGATGTTGCCTTGCCGCTGAATCCGCTGTAGTTAGCCCACTGTCCTGATTTTGCGATGTTGTAGAATGTGCTGTTCTTGATGTTTACGCTGTTAGATGTGTATCCGGCACGGTCGCAGCGTCCTGAGTTGTTGTATTGTATGAAGTATTTTGCATCAGAGTCGCCGGCGTTCCAGAATGTAGAATTCTGTACGGTCAGATTGTTGATGAATCCTGACTTGAAGTAGATTATGGCATTGCTGCTTACGCCGCTTGATGCTGTAGATGTCAGTTTCACAACAGTGTTGTCAATGACACATGTCTCAATACAATATTTCTTGTTGTTGTCGTGTATAAACTGGGCGTTCACTCCTTCAAAGTTACAGTTTGTGATATGCAGCGTACCCATTATGTTGTAGTAGTCGCCGCTGCCTGTTGCGCCTTTTATGCTCTCGTCAGGTGTCTCGCTCAGTCCTATTGCCTCATTGCTGGATGCACTGCAGTCAAAGTTGAGGCTCTTCAGTTTCAGAGGAGCTGATGTGCGTATTGTACCATCTTCTTTTGAAGGATCGGGATTTTTTGTATAAGTGATTGTAGGTCTCTTCTGGTCGTTTGTACAGCGTAGCTGTATCTTGTTTCCGCCAAAGTCAAGAATTCCTGAAACTGTATACTGTCCGCCTTCCTCAAGGTCGTATACGAGTTCCTCTTCGTTGCCTTCAGGTATAGGGTTGTTCTGGAAGTATTCGCAGAGGTCGCTTCCTGAAGGAATTGTTGCAAATGCAACAGCAAAGGTGTTGAAAGTCTTGATTACAGGGTCGCAGCCTGTGTTGTTTCTTTCCTCGTTGCCGAGAACTTCCAGAGACAGTTCGTAGTTGTTGTCCTCAACACGTGCTACGGCGAATGAAGTGCCGTCGTAGACAGAGTCTACCAATACTTCTCCTGCAGTAGTGTTAGTCAGGATGGCATGATAGCCGCCTGCACCATAGACTACCGGCCAGCTGATGGTCTGTTGTGTTCCATCTGCGCTTGCCGTGATTTGGATGTCGTCTGTTGAAGGAGCCTCAAGCTGTGTGTTGTATACACCGCTGTCGAAGCTTTCTTCGTCGAAACCATCCTGCGCACATGAAGCAAAGAGCAGCACGCCTGCCGCAAGCGACATCAGGGCGTATGCCTTTCTTCGTAGTGAAAAATGATTTTTCTTCATAAGAATGTTTTTATTAATGTTATACAATATAATTAAATTTGTTTTTTCAAGTATGTCTTGCCCATGGCATCAGGGCATATTTTCTCCTTTACAATTCTTTGACGGATATAATAGAAAAATGTAACCAAAATATAATAAAAAATAAAAACAAAAGGTTGCATTAAACCATTTGTCGCTTTTGCTTCTGGTGTAAACGGCTGATTTATAACATGATACGTTTCGGATGGTGCATATTTGTCGCATGGCAGACATAGAAAATATATGTTTTTTTTATCCTTCATGTATGAGTCTTTCCGGTTGTGTTTTGATGTCCGCATTAGATATGGCATGCTTCTGTTTGTCCGTTTGCGCCCGTTTGGTGTGTCTGCGGGCATCTCGTCAAAAAGAACAGCAGTATGGTGCAGCTGCCGGAGTGGCAAGTCATAAAGAAAAACTGTGATTAGCCGAGTCAGGATTAATCATATCTTCCAAAAGCAAATAATCCTCCTAATGGCAGGCGTGCTGTCTTTAGGAAGATTATTTGTGCGTTATGTATAAAAGATGTTTATTGGTTTACGTACGATTCGTACACAATCGTCATCAGGCTTATTTTCTGATGAACTTCTTTCCGTTCTGAATCAGTATGCCCTTTGCATCCTTGCTTACGCGCTGTCCGGCAAGGTTGTATACAGGAGCATCAGCGTCAAATGTGTTGTTTGTTATGTCGTTGATGCCGCTTGTGCCGGCTTCAAATTCAACATCGCTTACACCAATCTGTGCGCTGTGCAGGAACACCATGTAGGTCTGGTCAGCCTTCATAGGTATGTTCAGCCATCCCCAGATTGCCTGGTTGCCGCCTTTTGCACCCCAGATATACAGGTCGTCACCTTCTGTTCCCTTTGTAGGGATGTCCATGGTGTAAGCCTTTGTGCCGTCTTCGTTTGTCACGCCGTTCTCATATCCGTCCAGAGTATAGTCTACTTTAGGTGTCAGAGCCTTCTGTGTCTCTTTGTCTACAACGAAGAGCTTGCGGTTACCTTTGTTGATCCATACACCGAGTACGAGAGTTCCTTCAGCCTTAGCCTTGAACTCATAGTAGAGTCCTGACACGGGCAGACCCTTGCTTCCGTCCGGCTCGTAGTATTCGTATGCAGGACGGTATGTGCCTGTAGGCTGGTCGTCTGTAATCACTTCTTCTGCCAGAAGCTTAACGTAGGGGTTACCTGTTCCCTGTACGTAAGGAAACTCGATGTCGCCCTGGTTGCCGGTCTTCCATTCTATGGCATTCCATTCTGATACGTTTGCGTCTTTGTCTATTTCTTTAGGAGTAGTGCCGCCTACTGCTGTCATTGTTACATTTGTAAGATCTACGGTAACAACAGATTTGCCGTTCTGAGTGTCGATAACAGCATTCTGGAATTCTTCAGCCATTACTACGTTCTTGTCTGCATCATAAGTTGCAGCAGCATAATAATCCTGAGCGTTTGCGCTCATTGCTGCAAGTGCAACTGCTACTAAAGTAAAAATTTTTTTCATAAGCTAATTTTATTAAGTTAATAGATTTTCTGATGTTTTTCTCTTTAAACGATTACTGATTTGCTTTGTAATCAAAAGCAAAAATGCTATTAACTAAATTTAACCTTCGTGCGTCCCGATTATGCGAAACGCCTTTTGCGAAAATGGGCACAGGCGCTTTAACCCTAATCGGCTATCAGCGTTCAGAAACTAAAAGACGGGCTGAAAGCATGAAGACACAAAACAGATAAAACAATGTGCGGTCTAATGGCCAATTGTGCTTAAATGTCAATAAGCGCAGCTCAAATAACGTAGTGACTATCCGAATCTCGCAAATCATTACCCAAATTCATTTCGTCGTTTTTTTATTAGCGCTAAACTGGCGGCCATTGTGATTCGGCAAAATTCTGATACAAAAAACTTATCTTAATAAACTCATCACTCGTCACAATAGCTTTTAATATGCTGATTTACAGCTTGTTAAGTTGTGATGAGTTTCTTTCCGTACTCATCACGCAACAGATCGTTCACCTCGGATGTGATGAGTTGGAAATGCAACTCGTCACACTCTAAAGCCTTGACTACAAGGCCCTTATGCAGCTTTGTGATGAGTGATGAGTTTTTTCTTAAAATCTTTTTCATATCTCTTTTCTTTTTTACGTCGTAACATGGCCATGCAGCTTGTAAAAGCTGTCCTTTTACATCGTAAAACACCACGTTTCATCATCTAAAAGCATACCTTTTCCAATGCCGTTTGCCGTCTTTTATGTCCCAACCAGTAATTAATATTCAGCAATGTTAATGCTTTATGTTATTGGTCAGCCTGTGCTTTTGCCTTATCTTAATAGTCTTTCCGTTCGCTTTTTCGCTGGCATAATGGGCTGTGTCAAGAAAAAACGTACGAAAAGACCAGCAAGGATGGCTGAGAGCATAAATCACCTTGTTTAATTAAAATCTATTTGCCTGACGACGAACTGTGGCCATATAATATAAGGTGTATGTATTGCCCGCATACTCTATGCGCCTCGGATATGCGCCGTAGGATGCGAAGTCACTTATCTTTGATACGATGCGCTGTGAGCCTATATAGATGTGCTTGGTGTAGCGTCTGAATCATACCTATACAGGTTTTACAGCTGAAGCCGTTAATGTCTAATATGTAATCAACTACTACTAAGTCTTTTTCTTATTACTGTAAACAACCATATACACGAGCATAAATATAGAATGAAACAAGCTACTACCTGTCTTACCGCTAGCCCACTTTCTTCATAAACTTCATCTCTTTCTTTGTCATAAAAGAATTGTATTTTTTGTGGATCAAACTGTATGCATTTATCTCTGACAACTTCTACATAATATTGCTTTCCTTTGAACTCTATGAGTATGTTTGATCCACTTTTACGATAGCAATTAACTTCCAGTACCGAATAATTTTGTATTGGTTCCTCACTATTGATTATCGTTTGTCTATGGTCGTATATGAGCCAAATATAGATAGCAAATGCTAATGCGCCGATATTTATCAATATGACACTTATAAGTTCCTTATTTGTAATACTTTTCATTTCCTTGTTTTTTGAGTAAATCACGACATCCAATAAAGATGTCGTGATTTATTTTGTTATTTAAATCTATCAGAAGCACTTCTTGAAAGTGTTTTCTTTGCAGTTTCATTTCAACATCTGACTCTTTATTATTCTGAGAAATTGTTTTGCATTATTAATAAAAACCTGATTAAAGTTGATTGTCGGCTTGCAATAAAGTGTTGTATCGTATCGATTTCCTTTTTCCCGCCTAAAGATAGTCATAATTTATTTGAAACGCAACGTTTTCATTGTCAATCGTCTTGTTACTTGCTTTTTTTTAACAAAACGTTTCTTTATGTCTTACCGTTATATTCTGATTCTCCGTTTAAGATTCGGTAAAATGTTCTGTATTTGCCTTCACCGCGCGCTCGTCGTCAGCGTCATACCTGTAGTTGGTCACGAATCCGTCGTCGTCAGAGGCTAGCAGACGGTTCTCCTCGTCCCATTTCTGTTTGCGTTCATGGGCTCTTTCTAACTATGTCCGTTGTATAGGTCTAAAGTATTTTATCGGCTATAGCAAGGGCTGAAGATGGAGTCAGTCTGCAGGAGATCCGTCAGATGACAGGTCAGGACAACGGGAAGATATCCCCATACCTCAAGCTAATGGCTGACCGGAAGATTATAGATAAGACATCCAAAACCCAGCGGGGAGGTATATATACCATTACAGACCCGCTGTTTAGATTATGGCTGCAAACTAATGTATAATTTCTGTTTTGGCGAATGAATGTGTTTTTTTACTCCCTTATCTTCATATTGGTTTCTTTATCTGAAACAAATCATCTTGAAAGCTTTAAGATTCCAATTTGTTGATATAAATGATGACACTGTTAGTTTTACTATTCTCTAATTGTCATAAGAATAAATCAAGGAACTACTACATATTTTGTATATGTCTCAAGGTTGGGACGGAGGGTCAAATTTACCGATCTTGGAAACGATGCTCTGGCTATGTAGATGCGTTTGACACAGTGATAGGTTACAAATATGTGTCGTCAGAGGTCAACAGATGGTTCTCTTCGTCTCATTTCAGCTTGCCCTCATAGGCTTTCCCGTATGATAAAAAAACTCAAAATGAAAAACAGAGATAAGTCTACTTATAATCTATAAGTGAGAACATAAAAATCTCCTACTTAAGGCTAAAGCAGGAGATTTTTTATTTTTAAGATTCAATCTATAAGATTTATATTTTTTCAATTCTATTTTGATGCAGCCTCATATCCATAAATATTTATCGAATATCAGGAGTCATATAAAACCAGATTATGGGATCATAACTAAACTTTTTAACTTCACATTCATAATCATTTTGAACTAAATTGATTTTTAAACGTATCATATCTATATAAGAATAAGGACTTATCTCTCCTTTTTCTCTAATTTTCGTGGTATCAGACAAGCTAATATATACTTGTGCTTCTTGTTTACTCACAGGTATTTGAAATATATAATTAAAATTCTGGTAACCAAATCCAATCGAAGCAGAATCCCCAATAAGCAATTCTGAATATAAGACATCACCTAAATCATAATTGCTTAATACATAAATCGTATTGGACGCATATATTGCATTTGCAATTGAATCTGGAACTATTTGCCTTCTGATATGGTTCAAAGTTTCTGCATCAAATGCATAATAAGTTGCATTTTTGCATTTCTTTTGTGCATAATAAATCAAATCATATAGATTATTAATATGATTCTTGCTTATTTTACTGGTGGTATTACAAGAAAAAAATATCACACATAATGTTACAGCAAGGATTATTTTCACAAATTTATTTTCCATATATATAATTATTTTCTTTTATTTTTTTATACTTTGGAGCATGATTCCCTTTCTGGTCAAAATATATACTTTGATTTCCTTTTTTAAGGATTTTACCACCATTAGGGTTCCCCTCAGTATCTATAGAATAATGGCTTCTTAAAGGAATATTATGTTCTGCTCGTATTAAATTTTCTATATGGGTTGAGTATTTTTCAGCATTTGGAATATCTTTGTAATCTTCATCATTTATTGGTACTGTATACCATGTAGTCATATCCAATGTTCCATTTAATCTATCTGATGAATGAGCCAATTCATGACCTAATGATATAAAACTATCACCACCAAATGCAGCACGTGATGAAGGACTCCAAGACACAATGCTTGAAAAACCTTCGGAACCTTCTTGTTCAAAGTTCCTATTAGAATTAATCATTATTATAATTTTTTCATTATGTTCAGCTAGACCTGAAATCAATTTTCTCCCATGGGATTTAGATGAAAGTTTATTCAAGCCCCTCACAATGTTTTGAATATCTCTATTTGTACCAGTATAAGCGTTACCTTGAAGATCTTCAAACTGTCCTTTAGATATATTATAATTAAAATAATTCCACATTTTTTTCTCATTATTGAATTCTCTAACTATTATACTATCTCCATTTATGTCTAAAACATTTATAGGATTGTTTGCAGAAAAACTATAACTACTAATACTAGGATATGATTCCGCAAATCTGTCTACACTCATCCACAAACTTAGTCTTGGGTCATAGTACCTCGCACCATAGTAATACAATCCCGTCTCCTCATCGAATTCCTTCGCATTGAAGAGATAAGGCGTATTCCAGATATTGTTCCGCTCTTCAATGAACACTTCACCGAACGGTACGTACTCTATGTGTTGCACCACTTCGCCATCCAGGTTGGTGATGTAGCTGCTGCTACCCAGATGATCGGAATGGTAGTAGAACTGCAGGTTCTCGTAGGCGTCGCCTTCCTGGAAGTTGTCCTCCAGTGCCTTTGCCATGGCACGTGTCTGGGCTGCTTCCATCGAGCCGTCGTCACAGCAGAATCCATCACCGTCTACATAGTCGTCATTGTCCGTTCCGTTGTACGGCACCCCAAATGTAGCATAATTTTCTTTGATTGCCTGCAGTTGTTGACTATATTTAACATCATAGTCTACATTTACCGCGTCAGCCTCGCTGCCCGCATACTCTATGCGTCTCGGGTCCGAACCATAGGATGCGAAGTCACCGATCTTGGATACAATGCGCTGGCTGCCTATATAGATGTGCTTGGTGTAGCGTCCGCCTTGATTTGCCACAAGATAAGGGCTCACGTAGAGTGAGAACTTGGCCGTGTTGGTACGTCCGCCGGCAAACTCTGAGTTCACATATACCTGCTCGCTCTCTCCGCTGGTCTTCACTGTGCGCTCTCCGTCAGCGTCATACCAGTAGTTGGTCACGAATCCGTCGTCGTCAGAGGCCAGCAGGCGGTTCTCCTCGTCCCATTTCAGCTTGCGCTCATTGGCTTTCTCGTCTGTTGTTCCATCTTTCTTCGTGCGTCCCGTGTTGACGTACACGAGGTTTCCGTTCGCGTCATACTCATAGGCATGGCTGTTGCGTGTCTTCCGGCTCTCGTCCGGAGTGGCTTCCGTGCGGTAGTTCACGTCACTGACGTTGTCAAGCTGGAATTTCTTTCCATCTTCCTGTCCGTAGGTGTACGTCAGGTCATAACCCACGTTCAGTGTGCCGTCAAACTGCAGGTTGCCCTGTGTAAGGTGCTGGCTCTTCGAGGTGATGCGGTGCATATTGTCGTAGCCCATTGCCAGCGTGTAACTTGCCGTCTTGCTGTCTGCCCCCGTGTAGGTTCCGGTTGCGCCTGTCAGACGGTACAGTGCGTCGTAGGTGTAGCTGTGGCTCATTTGTCCGCCGGCCTTGCCGCTCTGTGGCAGGGCCGCTCCGTTTGCCACGCTCAGCACGTTGCTCACTGCGTCATACGTGTAGGCGTTGTCCATGATGGTATTGCCTCCGGCATTCACTTTCAGGCCCTGCAGCCTGCGCCGCTGCGGCTTGTAGGTGTAGAACGTCTCCGCGCCGTTGCAGTATTTCATGTACGTGCGCTGGCCGAACTTGTCGTAGCCGTGCGACTTGTAGATTAGCAGCATTTCAGTATTTGGATATATATTACCTGTTTGGTAGAATTATTAGTGCCTCTTTGTGTCAAACTTTACGGTTTGTGTATTTGACGGCTTATGTTTACGATTTCCACATACGTCCGATAGGCTTACTATAGTCATTTTTTATATGAAATGTTGCTTTTCAAAAGGCAAAAACCGTGTTTTGCAAGCTGAAAAAGGCATCATTCAAAACTGAAACCATAGTTGTGCCACTCAAAAATAATTTCACAAACGAATATTATTATAAATTCTATTTTTCATCCTCTATGATTTTATATAATTCATTCTCAATATTTTTTTTACACCTATAAATGATTCTTTCGTTGTCCTTTATATAATCATCGTTGATGAAAAAAGTTTGATTATAATTTATACCTTTTATTGTTAAAATCAATTTTGGAGGCAACTTGATTATATCACAATGATTTGCACTCTGCATAAGTCCAAACAATTCTTTTATCGAAGAATCATTTTTTATTACATATTCGTTACGTCTAAAATAATCTCTAACTAATATATACTCGCATTCTTGCCTATTCATAAGTTGCGGTCGTATTTTAATTTGAGCACAGCCAATTATGTAAAAAATTCCAAAAATACAGACTATTTTCAATATATATTTCATAAATAAGAATTATTTTTATAAAATATCTCTACGATTCTCTAACAATACAGATTGCCTGCAAATATAGCTTGTAATATATAGCATTGCTGGTTGTAGAGAAGTTACATTTATATTCTTAATTTAAATTTTAATATTTACGAGATACGAAATATTCTCTACAAGGTACTAATTACCTTGTAGAGAATACATTTTTATTTATTTTATTCGCTCTTTTACCTCTTGTTTAATGGCTGATTTTATGGTACTACTAAATTTATAATTTGTTTTTTTGCCTGGATCAACTACAATCTCAGTATTTGGAAATATTTTGGCATCTTCAAATAACCTGTTAGGAGTCACATAGGTTTTTCCTAAAAAAGACTCCTCCCCTTTTATATTGTTTCCTAACGCATTTCTTACGCCCTCCCTTGCAAAAGTAGAGCAATTACGAGACATTCCTTTGTAACCTTTATTTGATTCTATTTCCGTTTGTAATACCTCTTTTGTTTTTTGATCCGTATGATAATCTGACGAGATTCTGAGGATTCCATCTGGATCTGTATTTTCGCCACTATAAAATTTATTTTTTTTCAATTCATTTAAAGTTACTTTGGGATCTATTAAAAATAATCCTCTAACACGCTCATCTAATTTTGCTTGTTCGGAAGAATAACCGTTTATTGGGAATAATCCAAAAACTGTAATTGTTCCATCAGATACATATTTATTTTGCTCTGTACTCCAAACATAATTATCTACTCCAAAGGCCGCATGTCCATAAGCATCAGATTGAGAAGCCCAGATAATCAAATAAGAATCCTTCCCATCAGGATCTATTAACTTAACAGGATTATCAATAACATAGCAATAACTACTTACATTGGGATATTTATCCTGTTTTGGGTCAGTACTTATCCATACACTCAGCCTCGGGTCATAGTACCTCGCACCGTAGTAGTACAGTCCCGTCTCCTCGTCGAATTCCTTCGCATTGAAGAGGTAAGGCGTATTCCAAATGTTGTTCCGCTCTTCAATGAACACTTCGCCGAACGGCACGTACTCTATGTGCTGTACCACCTCTCCGTCCAGGTTGGTGATGTAGCTGCTGCTGCCCAGATGGTCGGGATGGTAGTAGAACTGCAGGTTCTCGTAGGCGTCGCCTTCCTGGAAGTTGTCCTCCAGTGCCTTTGCCATGGCACGTGTCTGGGCTGCTTCCATCGAGCCGTCGTCACAGCAGAATCCATCACCGTCTACATAGTCGTCATTGTCCGTTCCGTTGTACGGCACCCCAAATGTAGCATAATTTTCTTTGATTGCCTGCAGTTGTTGACTATATTTAACATCATAGTCCACATTTACCGCGTCAGCCTCTTTGCCGGCATATTGTATGCGCCTCGGATCTGCGCCGTAGGATGCGAAGTCACCTATCTTTGATACGATGCGCTGTGAGCCAATATAGATGTGCTTTGTGTAGCGTCCGCCTTGGTTTGCCACGAGATAAGGGCTCACGTAGAGTGAGAACCTGGCCGTGTTGGTGCGTCCGCCGGCAAACTCTGAGTTCACATATACCTGTTCGCTCTCTCCGCTGGTCTTCACTGTGCGCTCGCCGTCAGCGTCATACCAGTAGTTGGTCACGAATCCGTCGTCGTCAGAGGCCAGCAGGCGGTTCTCCTCGTCCCATTTCAGCTTGCGCTCATTGGCTTTCTCGTCTGTTGTTCCATCTTTCTTCGTGCGTCCCGTGTTGACGTACACGAGGTTTCTCCTTCGCGTTGAAGAGGTAAGTCGTATTCCAGATGTTGTTCCGCTTTTCAATGAGCACTTCGCCGTCCACATCGTCATCGTTGTCCGTTCCGTTGTACGGCACTCCAAATATATGAAAATAAACTGTAATTTTATTCTTTTAAAGCAAAAAATGTACTTTTATCATAGAGGATTTGCTGTCGTAGCGATGTTATTGCAATATTGGAAAGAAAGCTAGTTTTGTCGTGCTGTCTGTTTATATATAATCAACGTGCCTTCCGTCCATTCCGGTTGATACAAACGAATGGGACGGAAGGCAGGCTGATGCAGAGTGCTGTTTATGCAGTTCCTTAGCTTGCTTTTAAGTCTTATTTCGTGCATAGCTTTATTTCGTGCCGTAGTTCCGGCTGTGCTATTGCTGCTGCGCCTGACGCTTTTCGGCTCTGTATTCCTTTGGCGTCATGTCATATTTCTTGCGGAAGCACTTGCCGAAGTAGCCGGCGTCGCGGAAGCCCACAGAGTAGGCTATCTCTGTTATGCTGTCGTCTGTTGTCTCTATGAGGCGCGCAGCCTTGGTCAGCCTTATCTCCTTTACGAGGTCTACCGGGGCAAAGCCCGTCAGGCTCTTCAGCTTTTTGAAGAAGGCAGAGCGGCTAAGACCTATCGTGCCGGCTATGGTGTCGATGTTGAAGTCGTTAGAGTTGAGGTTCTCCTCAATAATCTCATGAATCTTGTGTACAAACTCGATGTCCTTCTTCACGAGGTGCTGTTCGTAAGAGTCGTTGGCTGCCTCGGCCGTGTTCTCCACGGTGGTCTGCACCACCATCTTGCGCTGGAAGATGCGCTGCTCCTCGAGCAGCTGGTTTATTCTGGCCATGAGGTGACTGCTGCTGAAGGGCTTTGTTATAAAGGCGTTGGCTCCGCTCTTTATGGATGTCAGCTTGTCTTCCTCGGTGTTCTTTGCCGTGAGCACGATGACGGGTATGTGGCTGATGTTGAAGTCTTGTCTTACGTTGCGCAGCAGCTCCATGCCGTCCATGCCAGGCATCATGAGGTCGGTTATTATTATGTCGGGGTGGTGCTGATAAATCTTCTTCAGTCCTTCCTCGCCGTCGTGTGCCGTAAACACGTTGTATTTGTTGCTTCGCAGCTGCAGCTGCAGCATGCGGCACATGTCGATGTTGTCCTCTATGAGCATTATTGTAGGCAGGTCGTCCTGCGGCTCTTCCGCTTTCTGCTCCTGCGTGTCCTGTTCTGCTTCGGCCTCGTCAGCAGTCTTGTTGCCTGCAGTGTTGTCGTCGAAGTAGACCTCGATGTCTTTCTCGTCGAAGTGTTCGCGGCCAGTAGGCAGTTCAACAGAGAACACCACGCCCTTGCCGCCGTCGATGTTTTCGGCCCATATGCGTCCGTGGTGCATGTTGACATACTCTCTCGACAGCGAAAGGCCGATGCCCGTGCCGGCGTAGGCGTTGTCGTCAGACGTCTTGTTGCTTGCCTGCGAGAAGCGCTCGAATATCACCTCGAGCTGCGACTTTGGTATGCCCACTCCGTCGTCTTCAACCCTTATCGTACACATGTGCCTGTCGTAGTCGTGCTCGAGCGCTATGCATATCTTGCCTCCCTCGCCGGTGTACTTGAAGGCGTTGCTCAGCAGGTTGTTGAGCACTATGGCTATCTTTTCGGCGTCGCACCATGCCGTAACGTGTTCTTCAGCCTTGTCGAACACGAAGGCTATGTCGCGCTCTTCGGCATGCATCCTGAACTCCTGCATGAGCTGATCTATCATGCTGTTGAGGTCGACATACGACACGTGCATCTTCATCTTGCCGTTCTGAATCTTGCGGAAGTCGAGTATCTGGTTTACCAGCTGCAGCATCTTGCGCGCGTTGCGGTCGATGAGGCTTATATACTCCTTGCCCGTAGGGCTCAGCTTCTCGGTGTTCTTCAGTTCCTCTATCGGGCCCTTTATGAGCGACAGCGGCGTGCGCAGTTCATGGCTGACGTTGGTGAAGAAGCGTATCTTCAGTTCGGCCAGGCGGTCGTTGATATACACCTCGTTGCGCATCTTTATCATGTACATCACGAGACGCAGCGCACCGTAGAGAGCCAGCAGCGCCAGCAGGGTGTATATGGTGTAAGCCCACCATGTGGCCCACCACGGCGGACTGATGATTATCTCGATGACGCGTTCGGGCGAGTTGTTGTCGTTGACCTTAACCCTGAACTTATAGTGGCCCGGCGGCACGTTGGCATACGAGGCTATGCGGTTGGTGCCGCTGTTGTGCCATTCGTCTTCGTATCCGTCGAGTATGTAGGTGTAGGGTATAAGGCTGTTGTCGGCGTAGTAGGGGGCCGAGAACTCAATGGTGAATGTCGACTGGTCGTGGTCGAGCACTATCTTGTCGGCATACTTCAGCGAGCCTTCGAATATCGGCGGGTTGAAGTCCCACAGCTCGCGGTTAACCACCTTGAAGTTGGTTATGAAGGTGGGGTATCGGGCGTCGTTGTCGTTTCTTACTGCCTCAGGGTCGAACGACAGCAGGCCCTGGCGGCTGCCTATCAGAATGGTGCCGTTGTGCAGGCATATCGATGTGTTGTCCTCGATGTTCACCTCGGGGAAGCCCGCAAACCTGTCGTAGCTCTTCAGGTAAGACGAGCCCTGCTTCATGCTTGCCAGTCCGTTCTCGGTGCATATCCACAGGCAGTGGCTCTTGTCCTCGACGATAGACGATATTACGTCGCCGCCCTGCTTCTCGTTTATCATGTATGTCTTCAGCACGGGCTGGCGGTTCTTCTCGTCGTAATATTCTATCTTGTTGAGGCCGCTGCCGAATATGCCCATCCAGATATATCCCTTGTGGTCTTTATACATCGTGAAGATGTCGTTGTCGGTTATTCCCGACTTGTGGCTTTCGCGGTAGGTCTCAAACTTTATGTCAGACGGCTTGCTGAACTTTCCGTCGAACGACATCAGTCCGTCCGTTGTGCCCACCCACATGCGTCCGTTGCGGTCTTCGGTTATGGAGCGCACGTCGGTATATAGCTCGTAGCGCGGATACTGCCTGAACCCGTTGCGCTTGTTTCTGAATATTATTCTGCCGCCGCGTTCCTCTATGAGGTTCAGTCCGCCGTAGAAGGTGCATACCCATATGCGCCCGCGGCTGTCCTGATAGGTGTAATACACGCGGTTGCTGCTCAGCGAGTTGCGGTCGCCCCGCTTGTTGGTATACCGTGTTATGCGCAGTCCCTGTGGCGCCATGGCGTCGGGCGTGGCCTTTATCAGTCCGGCACCCTTTGTAGAGAACCAGTAGTTGCCCTTATTGTCTTCCATTATGTGGTAGACTGGGCCTATCTCGTTGCTGCCGAACTTTCGCTTTATGTTCCTGGTCTTCAGGTCCATGCAGAACAGCTCGCCCTTGCGCGTGCCTATCCAGAGGTCGCCGTTGCGTGCCTGATATACGGCACGTATGCCGTTGTTGTCGCTGTCGTTGTCGGTTATGAGCATCTGCGGGAACATAAACCTGAAGTTGTATCGCGGGAAGCACACCTTGTAGACACCGCTGCTGGTGGACGACAGCCACAGGATGCCGTTTGCGTCGATGTCGATGTCAAAGAAGTGAGGCTCCGACGTGTAGTTGCTGAAGTCTTTCTGCCGGTTGATGTTCTGCACCATCCTTGTCTGATGGTTGTAGCGCCACACCTCGCCGTTGCGCATCAGTATGAACAGGCCGTTGGCACCAGTGTCTCTGAACTTCATCTCGGCAAACAGGCTGTCTGTGGGCATGGTGAACGTCTGCGACGTGGCTGTCTTGGGGTCGTGGCATATAAGCAGGCCCCTGCCGGAGCACAGCCACAGCTTGTTATATTTGTCGGTGAACGACTGCGTGATGCCCGATGCCTGCGATGTTATGAGCCTCGGTGCCGAGCCTCTGGCAAAGGAGTAGAGCCCGTCTTTCGTGGTGAAGTACACCTTGCCGTCGATGATGTTTATGCTCGACACGGCAGACTGCATCCCCTTGAAGGCATATTGGTCGGTGTGACCGTTAGCGGTGTTGATGATATACAGGATGCCGTGTGCAGTTCCGATGCACAGATACTGCTTCTTTTTCTTGAAGCAAGTTATGTCTCTGTCTTTTATCCTGCCCAGCAGCGGGGCGCTGTTTTTCTTCGTAACGATGTTGAGCACCAGACTCCTGCTTATCCAGTAGACATAGCGGCTGTTTTCGCCCAGGATGTTGGTCTTCAGTTTCATTGTGGCAGGGTCGATGTGGCGCCGCGAGTCGAATATCTTTCTCACCTCAATCTTCTTCTCCTCGTTGACGTATGCCTCAAACACGTCCTTGTTGCGCGTCAGCAGCATTATGTGGCCGTTGTCCATGGCCTGTATCTTTATCACCTGCACGTTGCGCGACTGCTTTTTCAGCTCGTTGTATATGTCGTGGTAGGTTTCGTCATACTTGTTGAACATATACAGATGGTTGTCCGTGTTGCGTATCCACAGATATCCGTTCTTGTCGCCTATGATGTTGCGCACCTTGCGCGGCGGCATGTCCGACCTGTGGTTGGTGCGTGTTATGAAGGGCGTGAACGTAGTGCCGTCGAACGAGCACAGGCCGTGCCATGTGCCGAACCACACAAAGCCGTCGCCGTCTTTCTGCGCGCAGTACACCGTGTTGCTTGGCAGTCCGCTTTCCTTGGTGTAGTGCTCCACTATCATGTCGGGCTGGGCCGCGGCGACAGCGGGTAATAACGTTATCAGCAATATAAGGCGCAACAGGGATTTCATCTTTATATGGTGTTAATTTTTTTGATTCTGTAAGTTGTTTAGAGATTAACAAAATGTAAGGTGATAGTCAGCCGGCGCCGTGATGCAGGCATCCGTGTCCAATGGCGTCAGACTGCCGTATATAGCTCGTATAAACTTGTCTTGCAAAGATAATAACAAAAAAACATCTGTGCAAGAATTAAGTGATGAAAATGTCTGTGTGTCAGATTATTGGTGAGCGGCGTAAATTCTGTGGCTATTGTTTTTCAGTCTTGTCGTGCCGGTTCTGTTTGCCCGTTCAGCAGCGGCTCCACGGCTCCGTCTGCCTTTTGTCATTTCGGCTTATGGCTGCGGTCGTGCCCGCGGCATGTTGGCATTCAGCATCAGTTGCATGCAGCGTATAGGTATCCTTAGGGAATCTTTGAGTTTCTTTTCACAGAAGCTCTTTTGATGAGTTATTATATCCTACATGTTGTTATATCAGTCCATAAGGAATTTAATTCCCAATTAGTTGGAAAGCCCATTGCAGATACATCAATAGAAGGATATTTATTAAGCAATGCCTTAAAACGGGCAGGAAAAGTAGTATTGGGATTTACTGTTTGTAAGAAGTACAGTATGATTGAAAGCACGTAATATACTTTCTTGGTATCACTCGGGATTGGAATAAAAGTTAGATTGGTGCGTCTTGGCACTATGGCATTGATGCTAAGTCTGCGATTCCATAAACGGCTATGATGTGCACAGATATTGCGAACATAGACGATGGAGTGCAGCCATGATTCCATTACAGTATCTGACAGACCGTAGAACTTTGCCACCTGACGTCTCGACAGACCGGCATTGAGCCATCTGTACATCATGGAGAGTGTACCAAAGGAGCTGACTTCAAAGGTCATCCAACTCGGAGGAAATTTGTTAGAATAGTTCTGTTGAAAGGCAACAATGGCATCATCATCACTGCGGTGAAGTTCTTCATCCAAACTTTTCAGTAAAGAAGAATGACGGTTCGCATCACGGAAATTCGCAGAATCCTCAAACCAATATATACCGGCTGCATCACTCATAATCAATGACAACTGCGTCCGAACAGACACCTCTATCTTCTCCAGTTCCGAGCAAACCATCTTCCTAAGTTCAGAATCGAACTTGTAAATATTGTATGCTTCCTCAAAAGTAGAGCCGATTTTAAACTGATGACTTTCGTGCTGTCTGAATGGTTTGAGATAGCTTTTCATCCTAAACATACTGATATTCTGCAACAAATGAAATGCACGCTTTTCGTCTTTGAAAGACAGACCTTCTGATTTTAATAGCTGAATCTGCTCACTTACCGAAATCTGTGGTTGGTTATATATTTGCTTCGACATATCTTTAATAAAAAAACTTACCCTGAGCGCGCTGTTCTAGTGGGAAGCGGGGTAAGTATGTTGATGCAAAAATACTATATTTTCCTTATTCTCACAATTTTTCCCAAAAAATCTGATAAATAATTTGATAAATAATACATCAGTTCTATATTCTGCCATCTTAATCGACATTCTATAACAACTTATGTAAAACATTAGATTGGCGTCAGCAATTTATATTACTTTTTCCCTTGTGTTTTAGAAATGAAATGGTTAGAATAAATTCGGCCTCTCAAGAGAACAAATTAAGCCTAAATATCTACTTTTTAAATCTAGTTTTAAAACAGTAAATCGAGATGAATTTTAGCGGGATTTACTCGCCTCTATTTTATTGCCTGTTGAGAACTTGGCAGACAGAAAACTTTTTGATTTTGACGCTCTCAGAATGGCCTCCGTCAGCGCAGACACGGCTTTCGGACGGAAAACGCTGAAATTTCGTGATTTTGTTAAGTAGTTGATATAGCGTGATTTATGCCGATGTGGACCCCTGGACGTGAATGTTAAAAAATATAACTCGGCCACTTACGGGTGAAAAACAATAGGTTTTTGTCTCGCAAGTCATAGACTTGTGTCTCTAAAAAGCCTGATTAAGGGCATTAAAACCATTGGTCTGGGGGTGTCAGACGGTGTTAACTGTAAATCAAAGTTAAATTCTGAAGGCTTGATGGTCTGTTCCTTTAACATCCGTTATAAGTCTGTTTTCTATTTTAAAGAAAACTCTGTACATGAAAAATGTAAAGACTTTTCTTTTGTGGAGCTGGCGTTTCTGCTCCGTTTCGCTGTCATCAGTCTGGCTTGTGCAGACGAAATGCCCCGCTACACATGCACCATTGCCGCATGGCTGTTGCGGCAGATGCTGTGTGTAGCGGGGCAGGGCATGGTTGCGGCCGATAATTGTGGCCGTTAGTGTCAGTTGAATATCTTGACGCCTATGAACAGCGTGCGCGGCTGAGTGGGGCCATAGAAATATTTTGAGTCGCGGTCGGCACCCTTGTCAAGGTCCTTCTGAAAGGCGTTGAATATGTTGTTCACGCCGCCGTTGAACTGCAGTTTCAGATGGTCGTTCAGCACGAAGGTGTAGTTGAGCTTCAGGTTGAGGTCCATGAAGTCGGGCGTCTTCTCCATTCTGTCTTTCTCTATGTATCCCGCGAAGTGGGGCACGAGCATGCTGCCCGTGTAGACACCGGAGACGGAGAAGTCGAAGTTCTTGAGCGGAGCCGACGTGAAGGTGAAGTAGCCGTAGCAGTCGGGCGTGCGCGTCATGCGTTTTGTTGGCGCCACGTCGGGGTCGCTGCTCCATGCCAGCGCCTCGGTGTAGCGGCTCTGCTGTACGGTGAAGCCCAGCTGCAGCTGCGCCTCCTTGCCGTGGGCTATCTTATAGTCGATGTTAGCTCCGTAGACTCTTGCCCCGTGGCCGTTGCGGCGCTCCTGTATCTTGGTGCCCGTGGTCTCGTCGAATCCTGTCTCTTCGAGATAGAACACGTCGTTGAGCATGGTGTAGAAGCCCTCTATGAGCAGGTTAGAGCTGAAGTGTCCCAGATTGAAAGCCCAGTCGACCGAGCCGCTGAAGCTGTTTGAGCGTTCGGGCTTCAGTCCGTCTGCCAGCTTTATCATCATCGCCTCGCCGCCCACGGCAGCCACGTGCAGGTCTTCGTCGTAAGCCTGCGGCGCCCTGAATCCGGTAGACCATGTCAGTCGGCCCTGCAGCCTGTCGGTGGGTTTCCACAGCAGGTTGACGCGCGGACTGAATATCATGTTGTCCACGAGGTTGTGCTTGTCGAGCCTGAATCCGGCAAGCAGCGTCAGATATCTCATCTTCCATTCGTTCTGCAGGTACGCCCCGGCAATCCTCACATACTGTTTCAGGTCGCGGCCGTAGCCCGTCATCACGTCGTGAAGTCCGTTAAACTGATATTCAAAGCCACCCGTCAGCGTGGCAGGCGAGAACAGCAGGCGGTCGAAGTTGCCCGAGTACATGGCTCCGCCCACGGCCGTAAGGTCGTCGGTAGTGCCGTATGCGTTGGCGTCCATGCCCGCGCCGTAGTAGCTGTTGCGGTCGGTATGCTGCACCGAGCCGTACAGCGACAGCTTGTGCTTGTATTCGTTCATGAATATGTCGTAGGTCAGTCCGCCGCTGTTTATCACGTGGCGCGTCTGCTCGGTTATGTCGGTTTCGTGCGGCTGCAGGTCAAACTTGTTGCCTCCGCGGCGGAATTCGTTGGTGGTGTGATACTCGATGCTCAGGCGGCTGAACTGCGTGGGGCGGTAATATCCCCTCAGTCCGAAGGTGTTCATGTTGAGCTTGCCCAGCTCCGAGAAGCCGTCGCCGTCGGCATCATAAGGGTTGCGGTTTCTGTAAGCCTGATAGAATGCCACGCCGTATGTGCGGTCCTTCGACACGAGCGAGGCGTTTGCGCCGAAATACTGCTCCCATGTCTTGCCGCCGAGGTTCGACATCGTTGAGTTGACCTGGAACGAGTTGTTTATAGGGTCCTTGGTTATTATGTTGATGGTGCCGCCCACGGCGTTGGCGCCAAACAGCGCCGAGCCTCCGCCGCGCACCACCTCTACGCGCTCAATCATGCTGACTGGTATCTGTTCGAGACCATACACGCCCGACAGCGCACTCATCACGGGGCGACTGTTGATGAGCAGCTGCGAGTAAGGACCTTCAAGACCGTTGATCCTTACCTGCGGAAAGCCGCAGTTCTGGCAGTTGTTCTCCACGCGCAGTCCCGACTGGTAGCTGAGCGACTTGGCAAGGTCGGTAGAGTTGACCGTCTCGAACAGCTTGCTGTTCATCACGTTCACCACCACCGGAGCCACCCTTCTGTTGGTCTCGTTTCTGTTGGCCGACACCACCACCTCGTCCATCATGATGTCCTCTTTCTCCATCACGAAGTGTAGGTCAACGGTATATTCGTTGCTCACCACAACGGTCTTGGTCTGCGAGGCATAGCCCATGAGCTGCACCTTCAGCGTGTATTTGCCTGCCGGCACATCCTTCAGACGGAAGTGCCCGTCGTCGCCCGTAACTGTGCCCATGCCGTTCTCCACAATAAGCACCGTGGCGTATGCCAGGTTTTCTTCTGTTCCTTTCTCAATGACGTGTCCTGTTATGATGTTGCCCTCTTTCACCGTACTTGGTTCAACGGGATGGGCCATCCCTGCCAGCGGGCACAGCAGGCCCGCCAGAAATAATAGTATTTGTTTCTTCATTTATTTCTTGAAAAATACGTAATATCCGGCCATGACGGCACGGCATGCCTGCATCGTCACAGCATAAATAATAATGTTGAGATAAACCCTGATCGGTCATCGGGCCGTTTGGAGGTTATTAATGCCGTAGGATGTAACCTTCCGGCCGTATTTTCGCTTTCTTGTTGCCGTCATGCCGTCTGCTTTTTCGCAGGCATAGTTCACCATGCCGGCAAAAAGTAATACGTCAGTCAGCCCAATGCAAAACAAAAATCCAACCGAATGCCAACGGCCGATTTCGGGATAAAATGATTTATGAAAATGAAGAAACGGGAGGCGCGCGCAGATATATGCCCGAATTGTAGTCGGGCGTGGCGTGTGCCACCGTATATTCGCTGTAGCTTGTGTGAATAAGCTTCACGTCGGGCGCCTCAATCCCGGCGGCAGGTCCGGCTTCGAGCGAATTAAAATGTGTGAGGTGATGCAGCACGAGCGTCTGCCCCGTAGGGTGGCTGTGCTTGTCTTTAAAGGGATGTGAGTGAACCACCATCACGCCGTTGACCACATGCACGTGGGCATACACCGAGATTATGGCATAATAAGCCATAAACACGGTAAGCAGCATGGCAGCGCATGCTCTTGTCAGCGTTCGTGAGCGTTGTGTCATATCCGGCGGCAAAGATACATATAAATTATGAAATAAGAAGATAAACGCAAAAAAATAAGAATTAATCTGCTGTCGGAAAAGGTATTGTTTTTCTCTATGACCTATATATTTTTTCAGATTAACGGGCGGTAATACGAATAATTTTATATATTTGCAGATATGATGTCGGCTGGCAACAATCGTAACATACTCAGGCCGATGCCTTAAAAAATATGGAGAACTTATAAAAACTTATAAATTATGATGGAAACAATGCCAAAACCATTTGTCGCCATAACATATTACGCGTTATACATTCTTGGCGTATTGATACTTGTACCGGCCATTGTTTATGTTGCCGGCTGGATTTTTGAGAATTACGTACTCAACAACAACATGCCGATAGAGGATGTCATGCAGTTGGGCAGTATGGACAGCGCCACGCTGATTCTGAGCAATCTGTTTATCGCCGCACTCTTTATAAAGAGAAAATATGTGAAGCTGCCGTCTTTCGGTCAGCATGGCTCAGATAACTCTCCGGCATCAGTCTATCTGATGGCAATGCTGATGATGTTGGTCTCAATATTGCCGCTCAACCTTTTTGTCTCGGCCCTAAACCTTAACGACTATAGCGAAGCCGTTGCAGCAGACGGACAGCTCTCTTTTGCAAGTATAATAGGCATCAGCATACTGGCTCCACTGGCAGAAGAGATAGTGTTTCGCGGAGGTATAGAGGAAAAACTGCTCCAATGGAAGACAATTCCGTGGATAGGTATTCTGATTTCCGCCTTTATGTTCGCAATACTGCATTTCTATCCAAGCCTGATTATCGGCACGTTCATAAGCGGAATACTTTTAGGCTGGGTTTATTATAAAACGCGCAACGTCATGGTGTGCTTCGGCATGCACCTGGTAAACAATTCTGCATCATGCGTCATAGATTATATAAGCCCCGGCAGCAGTTTCTATGCCGACATAATGAATCAGACCAGATTCATAATTATCGCCATATTCTGCCTGCTGATATTGGTTGCCTTAATTAATAGATTCAGAAGAATGTCATAAAAAGTTTTTGGGCGGAAACACACCGCTTTTGCTTGATTTTTTGATGTTACAAATATAATGACAGTTTGATAACGCAATATAATGACAGGTGATATTCTTTTAATGTGAATATAATATGAAAAACAAAATAATTCTGTTGTTGTTTGGTATGTTTGCGTTTGTGGCAGATGTTGTGGCTGCAGAAACATCACGATATGTGGAGTTTGCCCGCACGTATGGCATAGTCCGTTACTTTTCGCCCAATCCATATACACAGGACTGGTCGGAAAGCGACTGGATGAAAGTGTGTGCGCTGCTTGCAGAAAGGGCCGAGACGCAATCCTTGGAGACATTGTTCAAGCCGCTTGCCCCTACAATGTCGTTCACTGCCGTGCCTGTTTCGTCGTCGGGTGAAAATGACACATGCTCATGTGGCCGTGCCATGTATTACAGCTATAGCGGTTCGGGCGAGCTCAATGTTCCTTTTCTTGCCAAGCTGCTTATGCCCGGACTTGCCGACTATATACCATATTACAAAAAACTCTCAACGATTTCCGGCAGCACTGATACGGCAGTCGTGCCTTTGGCATGCAGATATTACTCTTATCCTGTTGGCAAAGGAAAATATCTTAACGTACAGCATGCGCTGCCCGAAGAAAAGTTTGACGGCAAGGCAACACGCCGTTTGCTTGTAGACGCAAAGGACTATTGGAAGAATCATCAGATTGACGATAAGGCTTTGTCAAAAAGAAGGCGATTCATTTTCGGACTGCTGTCGGACAAGGCGGTGAGAGTGGCTGATATAACAGTACGCTGGAATATTGTAAGACATTTTTATCCGTATTACGAAGAAGACAGTCTCGATTGGGACAACCAGTTGGAAAGATATCTGCAAAAAGCCGTTCAAATGGCAGGCGTAAATTCTTTTGAGTCGCTTGTGGAATGGTATGATACGCTTTGCCGCTTTATGAATCCGGTGAAGGACGGGCATATGTTTGTGCGTAGAGATATGAATGTTTCAGGTATCATGTCAACATATCTGCCCGAATTTTACGCTGAAACCGAGACAAAAGCGGTGAACGACACGCTGCTTGTAAGGATAGGGACAGACGGCAAGCAACCGTGGCGCATACTCCATGCTGTCAACGGTCAACAGGCATCTGAGCGTTTGCAGTATTGCAGACAGATTACCAATGCCGCCACAGAAGCCCATCGCGACAAGATGGCTGTGGAAAAGATGCTGTCTTCAGCCGAATACGGCACGCCTTTTGTTATTCAGACTGTCAATGCTTCGGGACAGGCATATGAGGACACTCTATATGCACGGAGCCAGAATATTCCGAAGATGGAGAAGGAAAAACAGCCTGTAAGGAAATTAGAGAATGGAATATTGTATGTAGACGCCACGTCGCGCGAGCTGAACGAGAAACTGTTTCTGTCGGCATTGACGCCCGATGTCAGAGGGTTGTGTTTCGACCTGCGCGGACTTCCCACTTATCAGTTTGAAGACATTCTGGCTCATCTGATTGCATCCGACGTAACGGCTCCGGCCACTGAAGTTCCGATAAACAATTTTCCATATCAGCAAAATGTTACATGGCGTGTAAATAACGAAACGCTAAAGGCGAAACAGCCGTATATAGCCCTGCCTGCAACATTCTTGTGCGATGGAGCAACTGTAAGCTGGGGAGAGACAATATTGATGATGGTGCGTCATTATAAATTGGGTAGGATTGTAGGGCAGAACACCGCCGGCACAACGGGCGACATGACGCAGTTTTTGCTGCCCCTGTTTCCTTTCTCAATGACAGGGATGCTAATGCGCTGCATGGACGGGGAACAGCATCACGCAAAAGGCATTAAGCCCGACATCACAATTCCCGTTTATGCCACAGACTATATGAATGGCTACGACAGAATTTTGAACGTGGCACTGAATATGGACGAATGAAGAGGATAAAGATATACGGACGGAATTTGAATTGCTGACGGCAATATAATTTATTGTATTATTTCGCTGTTTTGTTATTCCTGTCAGGAATTTTTATTACTTTTGTTCCTGCTAATAACATGCCCCTGAGAGGGGCGGTGTGCCGGTCTCATGGTTATGAGCCGGAGCAATGGGCGTGAGCCTGGCAGAGGCATACGCCATGTAAACGAAAAGCTAGATAAGAACAATGTCAGCAGATAATTCATATAACGGTAAGATTTCTTTCGGCGAGAAGGTCGGCTATTCATTGGGCGACCTGGCTGCCAATCTGGTGTTTCAGATGATAATGATATATCAGCTGAAGTTTTACACCGACGTGTTCGGACTCAACGGAGCCATTGCTGGCTCGGTGCTGCTTGTGGCGCCTATGGTGAGTGCATTTGCCGACCCGATAGTGGGCATACTGACTGACCGCACCAGCACGCGCTGGGGCAAATATCGTCCGTGGATACTGGCATCGGCCCTGCCGTTCTGCCTGTTCTACATCCTTGCCTTCCACAGGCCCGACATACAGGACAAGACGCTGTTGGCCGTTTATGCCGCCGTGTCGTATGTGCTTCTGCTGATGATGTATTCGTTCAACAACACGCCTTACGCCTCGCTCGGCGGAGTGATGACGGCCAACATAAAGGAGCGCACAAGCATCAACACGGTGAGGTTTGTGGCAAGCACCATAGCCCAGTTTGCCGTGCAGGGCTTTACGCTGCCGCTGATTGACCGCCTTGGCGGGTCGGATGCGAGTCGTGGATGGAGCCGCACCATTCTGCTGTTTGCCTTCATCGCCTTTATCTGTCTGCTCATAACATTCTTCACCACCAGAGAGCGCATAGCCCAGCCGCCGCAACAGAAAGCAAGCGTTAAGGAAGACGTAAAGGAAACCTTCGGCAACGTGTCGTGGCGCGTAATGTTTGTGCTGTGTCTTGCCGTATATACCTCACTGGCGATGTTCGGCTCGTCGATGAACTTTTATTTTCAGAGCTATCTCGACCAGCGCTCGCTCTATGAGTTTTTGCATAACTTCGGACTTGCCGGCACGGAGCGTGAGGCTTATTCGGCAGGCTTCTCGCTGTTCAACATACTCAACGCCATAATGCAGTTTGTCGGTGTGGTGTTCCTTTCGGGATGGCTTGCCGGCAAGTTGGGCAAGAAGACCGTATATATAGTGTGCCTGTCGCTCACCGTATTGTTTCAGGCTCTGTTCTATCTGCCTTCGCCCGATGATGTTGTGCTTGTTTATCTGCTGTGTGTATTGAAGAGTCTGGCCTATGCCCCGACGATACCTCTTATGTGGGCAATGGTGGCAGATGTGGCCGACTATATGGAATATCTCAACCGCCGGCGCGCAACGGGCTTCTGCTTCTCGGGCATAATGTTTGCACTGAAGATGGGACTCGGCTTCGGCGGAGCCTTGTCGGGCATACTGTTGTCGGCATTCGGCTACGTGTCGGGCGGCACAGCCATGCAGAGCAGCGGGGCTGTTGAGGGCATACGCCTCGTGTCGAGCATAGTGCCGGCAGTGGTGTTCGGCATAGCTCTGGCGTCGGTAGTGTTTTATCCCATAACAAAGCGTTTCAACGAGAAGATGCAGGCCGAACTGGCAGAGAGACGCAAAGCGGCAGAAGGGCAGGGCGAATGACCGTTTGCGGCAGTATATAAAAAACAAGAAAAGGAGAAAGGCTGAATATGAACGCTAAACATTATAATGTGGTGGCAGCTGTAATACGCAAGGACGGAAAATATTTCTGCGTGAAAAAGGGCCGCACAAAATACAGTTATACAAGCTACAAATACGAGTTTCCGGGCGGAAAGATTGAGCCCGGCGAAACGCCGCAGGAGGCTTTGAGACGCGAACTTGCCGAGGAACTTGATTATGACATATCTGTAGGCAACCTGATTGTGGCTGCCCGTCATGATTATCCCGACTTTTCGATAACGCTCAATGCATATCTCTGCGAGCCGCTGTCAGACGGGTTCGTTCTCTCGGAGCATGTAGACTATGTGTGGCTCGGCACTAAAGAGCTGCGCTCTGTCGACTGGGCAGAGGCTGATCTTGCGGTGGTTAGATGTATTGAAGAGTCAGATTTGCGCTGAAAAGCCATTGATGCGTCGGCCGTTTTGCCGTTGATGCCAACCTTTTTTGTTATTATTCTGCTGCTTTCAGGTGTAAATATAAACTGTTGTTTCGGGGTAATCAGGTAGCTCCGCCCAATGTTTCTGTGTCATCATTTTGTGCCGAAAAGTCCTATATTGGCGGTTAATTAATTTGAGCAAATCATATTTTCTGTGAATTGTTTCATCTAATCAGTAAATTAGATACAGCTTTTTTATCTGATTATACGTATTTTTGCAAAAGAAAAAACAGCAGAAATATCGTTGCTGACGATAGTCTGTTAAAGCCGGATGCGCAAGAAACGCTCTACAGCTCTACTGACAACGAAAAAATAAATTATAAAAAGATTACATATTATGAAACTGATTGAGAACACCGAATTTGGCGGCGAACGCCCGTTGTTCGCGTCGCACGACCTACACATCAACAACGTAACCATACGCGAAGGTGAGTCGGCCATAAAGGAATGCAGCAACATTGTGGCCACCAACTGCCGCTTTGAAGGTAACTATCCGTTCTGGCATGTCCACGGATTTACCATAGACAACTGCTATTTTGCCGTAGGCGGACGTTCTGCATTGTGGTATTCAGACCATCTGACGATGAAGAACACCGTGATAGACGCGCCGAAGATGTTCCGCGAGATGAACGACATCGACATTGAGAACGTTGAGATAAACGACGCCGACGAGATTTTCTGGCGTTGCAACCGCATCAACGTGAAGAACCTGAAGCTGCACGGCGGCACTTATCCTTTCATGTTCAGCAACGACATACGCATAGACGGCTTTGAGAGCGACAGCAAATACGTGTTCCAGTATGTAAAGAACGTAGAGATACACAACGCCAAGATAACCACGAAGGATGCCTTCTGGGAGGTGGAGAACGTTACTATCTACGACTCAGAGCTTAACGGCGAGTATCTTGGATGGCACTCGCGCAACCTGCGTCTTGTAAACTGCCATATCTCAGGCGAGCAGCCGCTGTGCTATGCTCACGACCTGGTGTTGGAAAACTGCACGTTCGACAGAGAGTGTGACAGGGCCTTCGAGTATTCAACGCTCAACGCCGACATACGCGGAGCCATCACCAACATCAAGAATCCGATGTCGGGCGTTATTGTGGCCGACTCAATAGGTTCGGTAACTATCGACGAGAACATCAAGGCACCAGCCAACTGCGAGATAAAGACCAGAGGCTGACATCATTGCTTATGGTGCTGACGCATATAGGGCAACGTGCCGGCCAAAGGGCTGGCGCGCTGCTTTCGGTCTGACAATTATTACTATTTACCAAACAAACTGCCTATGCCACAGCCACCCGGCCGCCTTGCGGTAGCTGCAGCCTATTTCCTCATATACGTTGTATGGGGCTCCACATATTATTTCATCGGGGTTTGTCTTCACGACTTTCCGCCGTTCGTGCTCGGCACGGTGCGTTTCGCCGTGGCAGGTCTGGCCTTGCTTGCTGTATGCCGGTTACGTGGCGAGCGGCTGTTGCGCCGTGGACTTATCTTTAAGTCGGCCGTGTGCGGCATCATTCTTCTGTTTGTCGACCAGGGCGTCATCATGTTTGCCCAGCGCTATGTCAGCAGCAGTCTTGTCGCAATAATGGCTTCGTCTACGGCTTTGTGGATAATGCTGCTCGATGTTCCGCAGTGGCGTCGCAATTTAAGAAGTGTCTCCACCGTGGCAGGCATCGTGCTTGGCTTTCTTGGTGTGGCCATGCTCTATCTCGAACAGTTCAACATGCAGCGTCCCGGCGGCAGTCATTATGAGTATGGTGTACTTCTGCTTATAGGTGGATGCATATCGTGGGCATGCGGCACGCTCTATTCAAAATATCACATCCGCGGCAGTGATGACGGCGGACTCTCGTCGTCGGCATGGCAGATGCTTGGTGCGGGCGTCGTGTTTGCCTTGTGCGCAGGATTGTCGGGCGATTTCAGCAGTTTGCAGCTCTCTGCAGTATCAGCCGTTTCATGGCTTTCGTTGGCCTATCTTATAGTATTCGGTTCAATGATGGCATACACGGCATACATCTGGCTGCTGCGTGTGCGTCCTGCCACCGAAGTTGCCACTCATGCTTACGTCAATCCCGTTGTTGCTGTAGTCATCGGTGCCGGCCTTGGTCATGAGGACGTAACGCTGATACAGCTCGTCGGTCTTGCTGTGATACTGATAAGCGTGATGATGGTGAACAGAAAGTAAATTGATAATTGAGAATGGAAAATTATGATTTGCCTTGTGAACGTGAAGAGCAGGCGGGGAGCGCGATGCGTAATTAAAAATTAAACAGCGCCTTGCGAAAGTGAACAGTGAAAAGTGAAGAGTGAAAAATCCAAATGTCTTGTGTCTATCTTTGGATAAGGATTCACAAAGCATATGGCTTTAACTCCTAGCCAACTTGTTGGCGATAACTCCTTTAACTACTTTAACTCCAAATGACAATACCCCTCAAGGCATACGTCTTTTTTCGCTATGCTCAAGGAACTTCTCCTTAACTTCATAACTCCTTAACTCCTAAAAAATATATCCATGTCCAAAACCAACTATTCCCCAGTAAAGCCGTCGGAACGCTATGTCATTCTTGACGCACTTAGAGGCTTCGCCTTGCTTGGCATCTGTCTTGCCAACTATCCCGAATTTTCGCTCTATACGTTTCAGCCGGCCGACGTTGCCGCGTCAATGCCTTCAGCCGGTGTGGACAGGATTGTGCGATTCTTGCAGTATGTGTTCATCGACGGCAAGTTCTACACCCTGTTCTCGCTGCTCTTCGGCATGGGCTTCTCGATAATAATAAGTCATGCCGAACAGAAAGGCAACGGGGCTTTCAGACTGTTCTACAGACGCATGGCCGTGTTGCTCGCTATAGGATTCCTGCATCTTATGTTCATCTGGAGCGGCGACATACTAATGCTTTATGCCCTTATGGGAATGGTGCTGCCGTTGTTCAGAAACGTGAGCAATCGGAAGATGCTTTCGTGGGCAGCCTTCTTCCTTTTGTTGCCCGTGGCTGTCGACACACTGACACAGATTTTCGGCGTCAGTTTCTCGGCTCCTGCCGTTGAGGCTCAGTGGCATTACTGCCGCAAGTACGGCATAACAGAAGAAAACTTCGGCTATTGGCTGCGCGATGCTGACAGTTATGCTCAGGTGTTCCAGTTTCTTATTCAGGGAGCGTTGGTGAGAGTGCAGGAGTTTGTCGACGGCAACCGCTACTTTAAGGTCCTTGGCCTGTTTCTGATAGGCTATTACATCGGGCGTCAGAAGATATACGCCGACCTTTCAGCCCACAGGCACTTGCTGCGCCGCGTGTCGGTTATAGGTTTCAGTGTCGGTCTTCCTTTGTCTGTTGTCTATGCATGGAGCGCCGTTGGCGGTCATCCTTTAGGCAACGCTGCCCACTCATTGCTTTACGCCGTCAGCGTCTATCCGCTCGGCTTCGCCTATATGTCGTCCCTCTGCCTGCTTTATCTCCGCAGCAGCCGTTCGGCGGTATGGCGCACCCTTGCTGCTCCCGGCCGCATGGCTTTGACCAATTATATCTGTCAGTCTATAGCAGGCATGTTCCTTTTCTACGGCATAGGCTTCGGGCTTGGTGCCGGCGTGGGCCTTTCGCTTACAGAGATTATAGCCCTCGGCGTGTTTGTCCTTCAGATGTTGCTAAGCCGTCTGTGGCTCCATTACTGCCAGTTCGGCCCCTTAGAGTGGATTTGGCGCATGCTCAACTACGGCAAACCTCTTCAGTTGTTCAAACAGAAACAGAGAGGGTAGGGAAGGTTGATTGTCGTAGCTTTGATAAAAATGTAAAATGTTATATGTCTGTTTTGCTGCTTTAGGCGTATAATGTCTGCACCGTCTTTGGCATATAAGATTTTAAGTACTGAAAATTGAAAGGAAAACATGCACTTATGGTTAAAAGATAAGCAGGAATAATGTTTTTTGCAAACAAATGTGTAAGCAAATGATAGTGTTTAGGTTTTAAATCATTAACCTATCGTTTACGCATCGTAAGTGGGCCACTTTTTAATCGAAAGTGGCCCGTTTTTTATTCGTTACCGGGCCACTAATTTTAGTCAATAGCAGTGTACTGGACATACTTTATTATTGGAGAAGATTGACAACTTATTTAGTACACCACATTTGCATGAAAAACGAGAAAAATGATATGGGACAGATATTCCATATAATAAGTTGGAAAATGGTAAACATATTTTAATTTGGCTGAGAAATCTTAAAATGTTGTTAAATTTATTAAGCCTATTTTGGATAGTAAAAATAACTGCCGTATAATTTGCAATATGAAAACAAAACGAGTAAGATATGGCGGAACAATATTTACAAAATAAGCGAGAAAATGTTTCGATAGGATGCTATAGGAAACCAGATGACATTTTGACCTCAGGATATGCATTAAAGAATGAAAAAGCAGATAATTTCTAAGGGACGTTGTCTGTAGTAGCACAAAAATCAAGTATGAGAAACTATTGGCTTACTTTTTGCTGGTGATGAAAATGGTGCCAACAAAGATCCGACAATAAAAACTGAAACTTGAAACACCCCTATTTTGACATAAATATGTTTAACTTAAAAAGCATTGCCAATGAAACATAGACAAAAAACTACAAAGACAAAGGCTGCAACAGCAAAGGTGCTGACATTGCCTGACCTGTATGACATGTATGATGAATGTAATTTCAGATTCTTCGGTGGAACGTTGCCGTGTCCTCAGCTGGATTTTATGCATAAGAAAGATCCTGTAGGTTCTTTTACATGTGACTATTATAATGACGTAATTCTATCTGCCTGTATCATGGTAAGCGACAGGTATAAATATACAGATGCTCAACTACGGACGCTAATGACCCACGAGATGATACATTATTTCTTATACTATAATAATGTAAACCCGACGTGGAGTCATGGTAAGGAATTCAGGACTATTGCAAAATACATGAATGTTGTTTATGGACTGAATATAGATAAGTATACTGATACCTCAAACATGGAAATGATTCAGAAAGAATCTTTCTTTTCCAGACTATTCTCAAAACGGAAAGCATGACATTGTAATCATCAGGTTATGACAGAATGGCATACACAAAGAATAAACAAATTGATTATAAATTATTATTAACTATAAAAACGAAAAGTTATGAAAAATATTAAAGCGACATCGGAGATTCTGAGCGTGTATAACAACATGCTGGCTAAGGCTGATAAACTGACAGACGAGAAATTGAGAGACGAAGCACTGGCTGAAGCAGAAAAATACAAAAACGGTTTCGACTGGTCAGATGTTATCTTCTATGAGGATGGTAAGGCAGGAGTAAAAAATGTATTGGGAGAAATTCTTGTTCCGGCTAAGTTTGATAAAATAGCATTCACATATTGCTATTTCGTGAAAAATATGCCTTATATTGTTATTAATCATGGCAACTTCGGAATGGTAAAATCTGACGGCTCCGGAGAAATGCTTGCTCCATGCGAGTATCATGAGATTGCGCCGTTGATATATTATGGCTGCTTTATTGTAATGGCTGACGACTATTGGGGCTTGATAAATTCCAATGGACAGATTGTGGCACCTGTTGAGCATGATGACATTCAGATACTTGAAGATCAGTTTGCTGTGTTTAGAAAAGATGATAAGAAAGGACTTTATGCCTTTGAGAATGATGTATATGTAAGTCCTGAATATGATGACATAAAGCATGACGACATAGATGAGCCGATTAAATTTATTCGTGACGGAAAGACATTCTATATAGACACGGAAGGTAATGTCTACGACGATGCAGAAGACAGCGAACACTTATTGCTCGGTGTTCAGAGTGATCCCGTATAAAGATTAAATTAAGATATAACGTTTTCGCATACATCGGTGCGAAGGCGTTATATCTACATATCTTTTCTTGTCAAGATATGTTCTCGTGTCTTCTTCAGCAAAAACATACAGGTACTATTTACAAACAAAAAATATTGAGAAAATGAGACATACATACAATTCAGAAACCGAATTAGCATCAAAGAGCAAGGGTAAGTCAACCCGCTTGAAGCCGATACCAAAGAAAGATATGACAATGATGAATTGTCTTGAAAGAATATTGGAGATTGTTGCAGGTGAGTCGTTAAGTGCGGCGTCAATAAAGAGAGCACAAAGGTATATTCAATATGTTGCCGAACGTCAGAAACTAAACAGTATGCAGACTGTGCTAATGGCTCTTTATATTAACTTCAGCAATGATCCGTGCATAACTCTTGCCGATATCGCAAGTGAACTTAAATGTAAAAATCTGAAGATATTGTGCTATCAGAAGGAGATTGACGAACTGGAGAAAAAACGTATCTTGCGTAAATCCGGCGCACATGGCCCGTTTGACGGTTATAAGATAAACGACGGCGTGATGGAAGCTTTGGTGGCAAATGAGCCGTATGTATGTAAACCGCGTAAGGCTTCTGATTTGTATGAACTGTTTTCGTTTGTATATAATTTGCTCAGTTTACGCAAGATGGAAGAAATTGACACGGAAGAACTTGTTGTTGAAATAAACGAGTTGTATGATGAAAATAAAGAAATATGTTTTGTCGATGGGCTCCGTAAGCTAATCTTGGAGGATGAATCTGTCCTCTTATTGTCACAGATGGGAAGATGTCTTATGAACAGCAACATAAAAAATGTTGCGCTGGATAATTTTATTTATTTGTTTGACGAGGAGTCTGTACGCGCCCGTCAGTTAAGGGCATTGCAGAACGGAAGTCATGAACTGATGAAGCTTGGACTGATAGATTTCTCAATGAGCAATGGCTTTAAAGACCGCGGAACGTTCATGCTTACTGACAAGGCACGTAAAATTCTTCTTGACAACGTAAAGATTGCATGTTATGACGAGGTGAATGACGAACATACGGACATATTGAAGCCTGACGCGATTAATGAAAAGCAGATGATATTCGATAATACCGTCTCTGAGCAATATGACAGACTGTGCGGACTGCTTAGTGATAAGAATCTGAATGCTGTTCGCCAAAGGCTTGAGGAGAAGAATATGAGCAGAGGATTTTCTATACTTTTCTATGGTGCGCCGGGAACCGGAAAGACTGAAGCTGTAAAGCAGATAGCCAGATGTACCGGGAGAGAGATTATGCAGATTAATATCTCACGGATGCGTTCTATGTGGGTTGGGCAAAGTGAAAAAAACATAAAGGCTGTTTTTGACAATTACAAAGAGATGTGCAAGCGTTCTGAGCGTATTCCGATTTTGCTTTTCAATGAAGCAGATGCCATTATCAGTTCTCGAATTGACAATGCAAAAAACTCTGTTGACAAAATGGAAAATTCTATTCAGAACATCATACTTCAGGAAATGGAGAATTTCGACGGCATACTCATTGCTACTACTAACCTTGTTAAAAATTTCGACAAGGCTTTTGAACGCCGTTTCTTGTATAAAATAGAGTTTACAAAGCCAACAGAAAAGGCCAGAAAGAAATTATGGCAGACTATAATGACAACTATTGATGACAGTTCTGCTGCGTTTCTTGCAGGTAAGTATCAGTTCTCTGGTGGTCAGATCGAAAATGTGGCGCGTAAAGCTGTAGTCGATTCAATCCTGTATGGCGAAGATAATGTCAATCTTGCTAAGATTGAGGAATATTGTAAAAACGAGGTTATAGGAAAATCAAATAAGGTAAGAATAGGATTTTAGCTTTTTGCTTCGTGTCATAACCGGTTGGTAAGCAACAATGTTTTTTGTTCTTTATTTATATGTTGCTTCTGCCGGTTATTATTGTGTTTCCTCATGGCGTATTGTGGTGCGTCATGAGGACAACATATGAAAGTTCTGGGATTTAAAATATCCAACATTCAGATAGACAGTTTTTATATTTTCTGAAAAATTTATATATTTGCTTCTAATTAATATTTATGAATTGAAATTGGCTGGAAAAAATAATATGCAAAATACAGATATTATGTATCATGGCTCACATAACTATTTTACTGAGTTTGACTTGAAGCATGTCTTGGAGGGAAGCGGAAAGATTAAGTTCGGTTATGGTGTGTATGTCACTTCAAAATATAGTTCTGCTGCCCATTATTCAGGTCAAAAAGCACAGTCAGGAGGTGAAAACTTTGTCTATACCGTGGCAGTGCCTTCATTGACGGATGATAATTACATAATGTTTAAGCAGCCTGTTAATGCTAAGATTGTTATGCGTACAGAAAATGTGCTTGGTGAGAAAATTCCTGACAAGGTTAAGGCTGACGGGAAATTATTCCGTAAATATCTGGCAAACACACTTACTGGGAATGATGACTTTATCGGAGAGAAAGCCGCTGCCGAGTTTTTGGATAACAAAATCGGTGTCGACTGTATTGTGTGGCCATATTCGTGGCGAAATCCTTCTCTTGGTACAAATCGTGCGATTTTTAATGTCAACAAAATAGAGATAATAAGGATTGACCGGGTTTGTCTGGATGCAAGTAAACATCTTATACAAGACACTGTCGTCCCGGTTTTTCAATTAAACAACGAAGTATAGCAGATATGAGTTTTTATAGCATAGCGCCATTCATAGAAAAATACTATCCACAGTATTATTCTATCAAAGATTATCCGAAAGAGCAATGTGTAACCATACATAAAGTTAAAGAAGAGTGGGGCATATTAAGTAACTTCGGACGGACTCCAATAGTAGTCAACGGTGTTGAGTTTAAGTCTGCTGAGCAGCTCTTCCAGATGATGAAGTTTAAGGATAAGGATGTTTTGTTGGATATGTATGGTGCCGGCAATCCGAAGATGAAAGCAAAGAAATGGGAGAGAGCTTACAGGCGCAGCGATTGGGGACAGATGATTGTTGACGCAATAAAGTTCTGTCTTCAATGTAAGTATGATCAAAATGCAGATTTCAGGGAAAAACTTAAAGATACCGGCAACAGATATATAGTTGAGGATCAGACAACATTCCGTAAAAAGTATGCAGATACTTGGGGCGTAAAATTAGTAGATGACAAATATGTCGGTCCAAATCTTCAGGGACGTCTGCTTATGGAATTAAGGGACAACGGTAAGTTGACTTATAGTTTGCCTGATGACGCATTGGATTTTGTCAATTTGCTGAAATAAATTATGCGGATATTTTTATATCAAACTGCTTTTTAGGTGGCTGTATTAGACATAATAATAAGCCCCGAAGCGTCATTGGTTTTACATTCTTGTGTGCGTAAATAATGATGTTTCGGGGCTTATTGTTTTTTTGCCTGATGTGTGTCACTCAGGAGTATTATTCGTCCTCATCCTCCTCAACAGCCCGTGCTTCCTTAAATTTCTCTTTCATAGTCGGGTTGTTGTATGTAAGTTTCTTTATTGTCAGGCCGTCTGCCTTGTCGTTGGCAAGGCGGAGGTTGCGCTCGGAGCCTACGAGGGCCTCTTTTATCTTTTGCAGGTGAGTTATCGACTTGTCTATCTCGTCGATAGCCGTCTTGAACTTCTCGCTCGCAAGGCGGTAGTTGTTGGCAAACTTCTCCTTGAAGTCGTTGAGGCGGCTCTCAAAGTTGGTTACGTCTACCGACTGGCTGCGCGCAATGGCCAGTTGGCGCTGATACTCTATGCTCTTCTTTGACGTCTGCACAAGCAGCGTTATCAGCGGAATGAAGAACTGTGGACGGATGACGTACATCTTCGGATAGCGGTGCGACATGTCAACAATGCCCGTGTTGTACAGCTCACTTTCAGGTTCGAGCAGCGACACAAGTACGGCAAATTCGCATTTCTTGGCTCTGCGGTCCTCGTCGAGTTTCTTCAGGAAGTCCTCGTTCTTATGCTTTGTCGCAGTCTGGTCCATCTCGTTCTTCATCTCAAACATAATGGAGATATATTCAAAGCCGTCTTCATAGTCGCGGAAGATGAAGTCGCCCTTGCTGCCGCCCGATGCATCGTTGTCTTTCTCAAAGTAGGCGTTGGGGAATAGCGGGCGCATGCGGTTGAACTCCGTGCTGCAGTGTATTTCGAGTGTCTCGCCGACCATCTTTGTCGACATCCTTGTCTTCAGGTCTTTATAGTAGTCAACCTCTTCCTGCTTCTTTTTCAGCTGTATCTCGTAAGTTTCCTTTATGTTGTTCTCACGCAGTGCGGCCTCATTCTTCTGCTGGTTCACCATGCCCGTAAGCTCAACAATCTTGTTTTCTTTCTCCTTCAGGGCGTCCTGCGCCTTTCGCTGTTCCTCAAGCACGGCTATCTGACAGGCATCCTTACTCTGCGAAATTGTGGATTTCAGTTCCGAAATCTCCTTGTCCTTCTTTGCCAACTCACCGGCCAGCTCGAGCGCATTAGTCTGTACCATGCTCTCAATCTTAGCCTTCAGTTCGGATATCTCCTGATTCTTTTTGTTCATTTCTCCGGCCAGTTCGAGTGCCTTGGCCTGTGCCGTGCTCTCAATCTTTGCCTTCAGCTCAGATATCTCCTGGTCTTTCTTGTTCATCTCTCCGGCCAGTTCGAGTGCCTTGGCCTGTGCCGTGCTCTCAATCTTGGCTTTCAGTTCGGATATCTCCTGATCCTTTTTGTTCATCTCTCCGGCCAGTTCAAGCGCCTTCGCCTGTGCCGTGCTCTCAATCTTAGCTTTCAGTTCCGATATTTCCTGGTCTTTCTTGCTCATCTCTTCAGCCAGTTCAAGCGCCTTAGCCTGCGCCATGCTGTCTATCTGAGCCTTCAGCCGTTCTATCTCAGTATTCTTTTCTCCTATTTCAAGGTCCTTTGCCGATAGTTGCTGTCCGAACGTCTGTTCCGACTTCATCACGTCGGCCTTCAGTTCTGCCGCATATTGTTTCCTCACCTCTTCAAGTCTGCGGTTGAGTTCGTCGTTAAACTCGGCGTTCTTAACCTGACTGACGATAGAAGCATAGTCGGCCTCGTCTACCTGAAACACGCTCTGACATTTAGGACATCTTATTTCTTTCATATCATCGAGTTATTGTTATTTCTTACACATTTATAATCTTTATCATATCTGCCAGTTGTACAAAGTAATCATTTGACCAGATATCCAGTTCTTTCGGATTCCTGACAAAAGGCAGGACGTCATTTTTAACCTGATTTATATTGGCAGTTGATAATTTTTCTTTCAGCAACGCGATAAATGTATCCATGTCAATTTCCTCATTATTAAACTGCTTTACGCGTTCTGCCAGATGCTTGAAGTCAAGTGGTACATTATGGCGTACATACCATTCAAAATCATACCAGTCGCGTCCCTTTACTCGATTTTTCCAGGCACGGTACACCAGTGCATGCATTTTGCCTGCAAACAGGTCGGGCAAAACAAAGCAGCGTGTCATAAATGAATGTGGCTGCAACAGCAACTTTTGCTCAGTTTCAAATTTCAGCGGTGGCTGTGTGTCAACCTCAATTTTTATTTTTATCGATTTGTCTGTACGGAAAGATATGTCGTAAACATCAGTGTTGTCTTTTAGAAATGCCGATTCAACCTTTCCGAAACTCTTTTTGTCTTTCTTCTTTATTTCCACGTTTCTTCCCACAACGGCAAATTCATCGATGATGGGCTGAAAATATTTCTTGAAATCAAATTCGTCGTCAGGTGCCAAAAGAGAGAAGGCCATGTCTTCGCTAAAGCGTTGAAGACCATGGAAAATACGAAGACATGTACCGCCATAGAACGCAGCCACGTTGAAGAAACCTCCGTTATAAAGACCGGCAAGTATTATTTGCTGGTTAACCTCAAATATGGCATTGCGTTTCTTCTGTTCGGTAGAAAGGTCGTATGCCGAAAGCATACTGTCGTAAATGTCATTTGTCATTGTTTAGCAGTTTTATTAAGGTTCTTATTGATTCCGACTTTTTGCCAGTCTTGGCATATTCTTCAAAGATGTTTACGTTCATCATTAAGAAGTCGTCCATCTCCATGCGTATGTCTTCTTCAAGATACGTTTCAGCATCTTTTATGGATCTTAGATTTACGCTTGGTGAGTTGGCAATCAGGTCGCATAGTGCTTTTTCCGGTGTAGCCATCACGAACGCATATCCGTCCTTTTCAATGCTCGACAGTCCTATTGAAAATGATTTTCTTGGGGTGTATGTATATTCAAACCGTCCAAATGCAGTGTCAAAGCTACGTGAATGTTTTAGCGTCATTGACTGCATAGTGTAAACCATTTCAGGTATGAGGCCATAGTAACGCAATGCAGAAGACATAGATACATATGACGGGGTGTAAAGATGATTGGCGATAAGCTCGGTAGACAGAGGCCTGTCTGATATCTCAGGATTACATATGTACAGTCCTCTCTTAAGGCGGATAATATCTCCGCTTTTCTCAAGTTGTCTTATTTTTTGGCTTCCTCCTTTTAATTGTGGATATAGTGATTCAATTATTGAGGACGTTACCGGTATGTTGCCGAGTTTTGCTAAAACATTATTCATGATGTACGGATAAAGTTTACTCAAACAAGATGTCTGGTAACCATGCTTATTTAGATTAGCATGGATATTGAGAACATTGTTTGTTTTTGCAAATATAGTAAAATTTTGAACAGTAATATATATAAAACATACTTAACTGTTCAAAATTTTACAACTTTTATGTCGTCTTAATGTTTTAGCTTCTGTTTGCTCTTCATTCTGAGGAGCATGCTAAAGGTGAAGTTTTGGGGGGTGTCTGTCTTCCGTCAGTTCTCCTTTTCTTTTTTATCTTCCAGACACTCAGCGTCATCTTCTTCATCTTTGTCGTCCTCTTCCGCTTTGTTCGGAATAACGGAGCCCTTCGGGTCGTTGGTCTTCTCGGTGTTCATCCATTGGCGTATGGCTGCCATTCGGGGCAGCAGGCGGATTACGGGCAGGCGGTAGTGGTGAATAATGATGAGCATCATCATCAGTATGCCTATGACCGTCATGTAGCCGTAGCACTCCTTTATGGATATCATCACTGCCTGCTTGGATATCACAGCCATCGTGTCGCTCCACGACGGCAGGTCGAACGGCATCACCGTGCCGTCCATGTCGTCGGCCGCGTTAAGGCTGTTCTTTGATATCGACCAGTTGTATAGGCGCTGCACCGTGGCCGAACCTAAGGCCGTTCCTATGCCGCAGCGTATATAGCCTATGGAGTTGAGGCCGAAGAAGAAGTGAGAGAAGGGGAGCGACTGCGACAGATATACGTTAGACGCCGAGCCTATCATCACCTCAGACACGCCAAAGGCAAACAGAGGGATGAAGAAAGCCTCTCTGTTGGTGTCGCCGTCGATGAGAAAATACATCGACACTTCGTAAAAGGTGAGCAGCATAAGCGCCACAATAAAGTATTTCTTGAATCCCCAGTGCCACTTTACGAATGTGGCAAAGGCCAGCAGCGAGCCTACCACCACGCCGTAGAGTATGGGCCAGTTGAGCGATATCGTGTTGAGCGAGTCGTATTTCAGCACAGATGACAGATATATCGACTGCAACAGTTTGGGCGCAGCCTGAAGAATGCCAACGCCGAGCAGAAGCAGCATGAGGTGCTGCACTGACCTGAACTTGAATATAGACAGTGGCAGATACGGCTTTTCGTGAAACTTCGACCGGCACAGGGCTGCGGCAAAAAACGCCAGCGTTATGCCCGTGGCCTGCCATATAGTGCTGCTCATCCACCAGTCGTAATGCTCGCCATAGGTGAACAGCCATATGCCTGATATCAGGAACGCGCTCCAGAGGAAAAGGCCTATGAAGTCGACGCCCTTCAGCGACAGAAACGGACCCGGACGATGGTCGGGCTTCATCATGAAATATACTATGCCGCAATGAATCATCATCAGCGCTATGACAAACAGGTTCATCAGTCGCCAGTTGCCGTAGTATGTAAGATATGCCGTCGTTATGCCTGAAAGATATGTTCCGCCGCACACCATGATGTAGACAACAGGGAAGAACACGGCATAGTTGCGCGACGGCGTTACGCATAGACGGAACACGCTCGTGCAGCCAAACATGCCCAGCATCTTGCAGAAGCCCGCAATGAAGGCCAGTCCCCATATCATCCACGGCTCGGTTACCGACATGGTAAGGGCGTTGCATATTATTATTCCGATGGCAGAAACGAAAAACAGCTGCCGCGTGTACATATAGAATTTCAGCCTGTACATCACCGGGAAGCACACCGTTATGCCGCCCAGGGTGCAGTAGCCTGCCATCTGTATGTCCTCGTTGAGCAGCGCTATCTCGCTTACAATCTGGTTTGAGTATGACGTGTTGATGCTTCCCACATACTGATACAGAAAGCCGAACGCCATATACAGCCAAAAGCGCAGCCGTGGCGGCACCCAGTCTTTATACATCAGGAGCTGCCGCGTGCGTATCACGGTGTTTGTCGTATGATATAGCTTGGCCATTATCAGTCGATCATTTCACATTCAACGTTCAGGCCGGCACGCAGCCGCCTTATGTTCTCTTTGCTGTTCTCCTTCGTGAAGCGTATCTTCACCGGCAGCCTCTGTTCCACTTTCACAAAGTTGCCCGTGGCGTTGTCCTGCGGCACTATGGAGTATTGTGCCCCCGTGGCGTTCGACATGGCCTCTATCACGCCCACATATTCAATGCCCGGTATGGCGTCTACGGTTATCCTCACGCGGTCGCCTGGCTTCATCTTTGCCGTCTGTGTCTCCTTATAGTTGGCCACAACCCACACGTCGTTTTCGTCAACCACCGACATCAGCGTCTGTCCGGGCTGCACGAGCTGTCCCTCCTGCAGCGTTATCTTCGATGTATATCCGTCTGCAGGTGCCGTTATCACGGTGTACGACACGTCCAGTGCGGCATAGTCCTTGCGCGCCTTGGCCAGTTTTATGTTTGCGTCCTGCTGTCCCAGCTTCTTTGTCTGTTCGTTCTTGGTCAGCGACGTTGAGCGTTTCTGCCTGCACAGCATGTCATATTCGGCCTTTGTGCTTTCATATCTTGTCTTAACGTCGTCATACTGTTTCTGCGTAACGGCCTTGTTTTTCAGCAGCACCGAGTAGCGTTGCAGGTCGCGTTCTGCGTTCTCCAGTTCGGCCTTTGTGCCCAGTATCGACGCCTCGTTCACGCCTATGTTGCTTTCCGTGGTGCTTATCGCCGAGCTCATCACCGTCTTGCCCGACACGGCGTTCTGCAGTTCGGCTTCGGCTTCGGCCAGTTTCAGCCTGTATTCTCTGTCTTCGAGTATCACCAGCGTGTCGCCTTTATGCACGAAGGAATATTCCTCAACGCACACCTTCTTGATGTAGCCCTGCACGCGTGCGTTCACCGGCACGATGTGTCGGCGCACCTGAGCGTTGTCAGTGAAGGTTGAAACGTTGAATTTTATAAACTGTACACATATCCACCATATACCTATTGCCAGCACAGCCAGAACCACGATGTTCTGGATCATTCGTCTTGTCTTGCGGTTCATGTTTAAAAGTTTCCTGAAATATATTTTAGTTGATAATAATAGTACACCACATTCACGCGTGCGTTAACCAGTCTTACCTCGGCATCGAGCTTTGACGTCGATGCGTCGAGCATGTCGGTCAGCAGCGACAGGTCGGCCGAATAGCGCTGCTCCACAATCCTGTAGTTCTCGTTGGCCAGTTCCACGTTCTTTTTCTGCGTCTCCACCTGACGGCATGCCTCGGTGTAGTATTTGTACATCTGGTCCACCTTTCGGTCTATCGTTTCCTTTTCGGCCTGGCGGTTGTCCACCAGCTTTGCTGTCTGCATCCTTGCGGCGTTGAGCAAGGTGTTGTCTTTGTAGAAGGCCGACAGGTTCATCGACAGCTTCACGCCCACCCACCATGTGTTTATGTTGTTGTTCTTCACGGGAGCGCAGTTGGTTATTGGCCCTTCGAGACTGTTGCCTGCCGTCAGTCCTATCATGGGCATCATGCGGCTGCGCACAATCTTCTCTTCGGTCTTAGCCTGCGAGTAGGCCAGGTCGAGCCGTTTCAGCTTGGGCGACATCTCGGCCTCCTGTCTCCAGTGGCTTGCTCCAAGGTCGGGCAGATTCATCTCGTCCGTGCCGAGCCATGGCTCTATCATCGTGCCTTCGTCAAGTCCGAGATACACCAGCAGACTGTAGTTAAGATGCTCCACGGCGTTGGCCACGGTGCTTCTGTCGTAAGTAAGGTTCGACAGGGTCAGTTCGTAGCGCGTAACGTCGTTTGCCAGTGCCAGCCCCTGTTCAGAGCGCACCTTCATCTCCTCAATCAGTTGTTTTGTCAGCTTGATGTTCTCGTCGTACACACTCAGCAGGTTGCGGTTTTTCAGAAGACTGAGATAGCAGTCGAGCACCTCCATTTTAATGTTATCCGTAACAATCTTCAGGTCGGTAGATGCCATCTGCGTCTGATATCTCGTCTTCTGTATTCCTGCCGTTATCTCACCTCCGGAGTATAGAGGCTGATAGAGCGAAAGAGAAAGCAAGTTGCCCAGATGGGGCATTGCCGAACGTGTAGGGTTCGAAAAGTCACGCTCCAGAATTGTTGCATCCCCCAGATAGTTTACTCCTGCTTCCAGACCGATGTCGGGCAGTCGCTTTGCCCTTGCGTTCTTTTCGAGTTGTCTGGAAATGTTCACATCCTTTTGTGCCGCTTTAACTTCTACATTCGATTGTTCCACTCTTCTAAACAATTCGTCAATTGTCATCCTCAACGGTTTCTGAGCGGACATCCGGCACGCCACAACACTGCTGCCGGCAAATAATAACAACACGGCTAATCTCCGTAATCTCATACTTTATGTCGCTTTTTTGGTGTGCAAAATTACGGATTTAACTTTGATTAAGATTATTCTATATCAGCCCTAAATTTGTCATATACGAAACAAATAGCCTCATTTTGTCCATTTTTCAGGTTCTTTCTGTGTTATTTCTCTTACCATAAGCCCCAATGTCATGTTAATGATAATGTCTTAATAATTCTGTTATTTGTTAATTATTTTTGCAATTGTCTTGTTGGGTATATTGTTATTGGGAGTTAAAGGAGTTAGAGTCAATAGCCAACGTAGTACGTGCTATAAAGATAATAATCAACAAGACTATTGTGCCGGCTGATTTGCAATCTGCCGGAATATATTATAAGGATCTTTGATCCGCTTAAAGTACCGCTTGTTTGAGTTAAGGGTGATAAGTTAAAAATCCAAATACCAAATTGGTATAATGTTATAAGGTAATTTTAAATATGAAGTAATCGGAAAGTTCTGGCGAAAATTAAAAGTTAAAAATCTAAATGTCTAAGCGAGTTTAATACAACAGTATAAAGACAAAATATGAAGTAATCGGATCACAGATCCTGATACTAAATTCCGGCGGAGCGCAGATCCGCCGGCACATTAGTAAACGTAGTACTTGCGAAAGGATAACTCCTTTAACTCCAAATGACAATACCCAACAATGCATTTGGATTTTTCACTTTTCATTCTCACAGCGGCCTCCTCTATATTCCGTAGGCGATACGCCGAACTGTTTTCTGAAGAATTTGCCGAACGAGGCCTGGTCGGCGAAGCCCAGTCTGTAGGCTATCTGTTTCACGGGCAGGTCGGTGCAGTCGAGCAGCCGTCGCGCTTCGGTTGTCAGCATGTGCGCTATGTGTTCGTTTACCGAGCGCCCCGACACCTTGCGCACTATGCGTGACAGGTAGGTTGACGACACGTTAAGCTGCGACGAATAAAACAATATGTAGTGCTCTTTAAGGTAATTGCCGATTAGCAGCTTTCTGAACTCGCGGTAAATCTCCACGGTGTGCGGCACCTTCGATGGATCTGCAGCGCATCCCGCCCTCAGTATCTCGGCAAAGCGCAACAGCAGCAGGTTAGACAGATGCAGCATCAGGCCGTTGTAGTGCAGCTGTTCCGTGTTGATGTCAGAATAAAGCCCCAGCATCGTCTGCATACATTCCATTTCGCTTTCGCTCAGACTCCTTATCGGCAGCGCGTTCTCGTTGGCAAACGAAATCATCTGGTTATACACGGGAGCATAGGCCGACAGGTCGTCAAAGTATGCCGGCATAAAGCTTACGCCTTCCATCATGAAGTCTTCGTCGGCATCGCTCAGCGACACCACCATGTTAGGCGTCAGAAAAGCCATAGAGTTCTTCTTTAGTGTCTCCGTGCTGTAGTTTACCGAGAGCTTCACCGTTCCGCTCTTTACCAGCATTATGCTGAACGAGTCGCTGAGCATGGGCGCAACCTTATATCCCGTGCCCATGCCGGCCTTAGTGCTGAACACCGCAACTTCATCGCATGGCATCACGGTTTCATATCCCTCATGCCTTACCTCGTCAAAAAACGTGTCGTGAACGCTATACATCTTTCCGCAAATATTGTCTTTGGCATACAAAGGTAGTGAATATTTGGGAGATTATTTGGAATTATTGATGGAAAGTGAAACGAACGGATTTATGGCGTGAAATTTATATCTTTTGATGGTGAATAATAAATAAAGAATGAATGATTTATTATTTCGAGATTAATATTATGTTGTTTGAATTTAAGACAATACAGTTATTGAACTGTAAATATTAAGAATTCATATGGTGCATGGATTTAAATAATGCTATTATTCAACTTATAAGAACTTAAAATTAGAAATATGAATATTGTGAATGAAGTAATATTATGTGTATCTTACTCTTGTAACAATAGATGATACTGGTATAGAAGTAAGAATTAAAGGATTATGGCAATGTATTTACATCATTATATAATTATTAACTATATACAATGAGGAACAACAATACACAAAGATTTTACTACATACATTACTCCTGCTCAAATTGTAGATAAGTATATTGAGAGTATTGTTGACAGACTGTACTAAATGGTTAAGAATATGAATTTCTGGTATGTGACGTATCGATACTTATGTTTCTTCTAACTAATTGGTTAGAATAAGTTAAAATAAAGAATGATTATCTCATGTTACGCTATTTTATAGCATATTTTTCATACTTTTGTAAGTTTTAAATAATAACATCGACTACCATAAATAAATAGAATAAAAGAAGTCATTGTGACAAAATTGGTTAAACAGACATGGCTTAGTGGAAAATTGGTGGAAGTATTTAGTAATACTAATACATAATATATGCAATTTGCGTCAACCTGGTTTAGGGATGCTATTTAAGATTGTAAAAGTTTTGGAGGTAGATGTAAAATGTTAATTGGAAACAATGAAAACGAACAAAAAGAAAAAATATACATTTATTGATTTATTTGCAGGGTTGGGTGGTTTTCATTTAGCTTTACAACAATATGCTTCAGAGAATAATTGTGAATGTGTTTGTGTATTTGCTTCGGAACTAAAAGAGGATCTTCGCAAACTTTATAAAGAAAATTATCCTAATTCACGAATTGAAGGAGATATAACCCAGATTGAACCAGAGGAAATCCCTCCGCATGATATTTTATGTGCGGGTTTTCCATGTCAACCATTTAGCCAAGCGGGTAAACAACAAGGATTTAATGATGAAAAAAAGCGAGGTAATTTATTTGAGTACATATGTGCTATAGTTAAATATCATCGTCCGAAGTATATAATTTTAGAAAATGTATCAAATCTTAAAGGACATGATCATGGACACACATGGGCGGCAATTAATCAACGGCTGTTGGATTTGGAGTATGATGTACCTGAGCCAGCTATTCTTTCTCCTCATCAATTCGGTAAACCTCAGCATAGGAAAAGAATATATATTGTTGCCGTGGACAAGCATCAAGGTGGGATAAAAGATTTTATATTTCCTAAGGCTACTAATAAAAAATGTGATATAAGAAAGATTATTGATGAAACAGAGACTAATTATATTCATCTTAAACCAGAAACTAGAAACCAATTAGACATATGGCAGGAGTTTATTGATAAAACCATTGAACACGGCAATGATATTCCTAGATTTCCTATTTGGGCTATGGAATTTGGGGCAGACTATCCAATAGATGTTGCACCTGCTTATATGACTCCTGATAGGCTTATTGGATGTCATGGAAAATTAGGACGTATAATTACTGAAGGTAATCTTTCTGATTGCTTAGCTCAATTACCTAAATATGCACAAACTGATAAATCTAAAGAGTTTCCGAAATGGAAGATTAGGTATATAGAAGAAAACCGTAAGTTTTATAATAAAAACAAAGAATGGCTAGATGAGTGGTTAAAAAAAGTAATGCGTTTTGAAAATAGTCATTTAAAAATGGAATGGAATTGCGGTAAAGATAAGAGCTATAAGATTGAAGATAAAATTGTTCAATTTAGAGCTTCTGGTATACGTATTAAGAAATGTGATTATTCTCCGGCTCTTAATCTTGTAGGCACGCAAGTCCCAATTTTACCTTGGGTTAATTTACCTACAGTGTCATTAAAAGACGGAGAGCCTGCAAAAGGTCGATATATGACTATTCGAGAAGCTGCAAGGCTACAAGGTATGGAGAATCTTAATTTTGGCGCACTATCTCAAGGAAGATGTTTTGAAGCTTTAGGCAATGCTATTAATGTGGGCATTGTTAAAATGATAATTAAAAACCTTTTGAATAATGACTGACATTAATAAACAGACTGTAAGTATCACAATTGGTACAACAATGTTCGCTAGATATGCAGATTTACCGAATACTGTATCTCATGCGATTGCTGAATTTATCGATAATGCTTTACAATCATATAGAAATAGTAAAGAGATGCTTTTGGCAAATGATCCAGATTTTAGATTTAAAGTAACCATTGAATTTGAATGGAATGCGGATGATAATAGAGCCAAAACAATTACAATATCTGATAATGCGGCGGGGTTAAGTTATCATAGTTTTCAAAAGGCTTTTATGACAGCCGAAATACCAGAAGATAATAATGGTCTTAATGAGTTTGGCATGGGTATGAAAACTGCAGCTGGATGGTTGGGCAATAATTGGTCTGTTAGAACGACAGCATTTAATGAACCTGTAGAACGCTTTTATGAATTCGATTTGCAGTATGTTCTTGATAATGATATTAAAGAACTTCCTTATGAAGAAGTTAGTCATTCTAGTCAGGAACATTATACTATTGTAACAATAAAGTCACCGACAAAAAATTCTCCATCTAGTAAAAGTATTGAAAAAATTAAGTCCGAATTAGCAAGTATATATAGACAGTCTCTTAGAGCAAATGAAATGGATTTGTTTGTCAATGGAGAATTGCTTTCATTTGATGAATACAATATTTTGGAGGCTCCATTTGCTAGAACTCCTAATGCAGAAAAAATATATTGGAAAAAAGATATTGATTTTAAGTTTGGTAAATATAAAGCAAAAGGGTTTATCGCAATCCTTAAAGATATCAATAATACTCAAAATGGATTAGTCCTGTTACGTCGAGGTCGTGTAATTATTGGTGCAGATACGGATGGACGATATTTTCCAAAATCACTTTTTGGATCGCAAGGTAATTTTAGATTTAAGCGCTTATTTGGAGAACTCGAATTAGAGGGTTTTGAAGTGTCATTCAATAAAAATGATATTCAAGATAAGGAAAATTTAGAGGCTTTAATGGATGCTTTAAAAGGTGAAATTCACACAAAAAATTTTGATTTATATACGCAAGCAGAAGAATATAGGCTTGATGAGAATCATAAGGTTGTTAAGAAACTTGTTAAGAAACATAATACCTCTGCAAAGAGTAATAGAACTCCAATTGATATATTTACCCCAAAACAATATAAAACTGAATTACCCATATACGATATACCATTAGTAAAAGAACCAACTATATTAGGAGAGTTTCAAGATAAATATAAAATTAAAGACACATTATACACACTTAGTGTTAAATACGTGTCCAATAATGGTGACAATCTATTTTGGGTCGATGTCTCCAAAAAATGTGAACATGAGATTATCTGTATGATTGATACTAATCATGTATTTTTTGAACATTTCAAATTAACAGATTCAATAACTGCAATTCTGAAGACACTTGCGATTGCCAAGTTTACAGCTAAAACTGAAGGTAATGATACTGCATCCGATGTGTTAAACTATTTTAATCAATATATTAAAGAAACGAAGGTATAATGACTCAGATAACTATAAATAGTACAGACAGTAAGAAGTCCATGTCAAAAAATTATCTACAAAGAGTTGTGTGTGGAAATTTCTTTGAACAGTTTGTGGATGCTCAAAGAATTTCTCCATCAAAAAGCAATGGATTATCACCAGAATCTGTTGCAATTTTCAGGTCAGAAACTACAGATATATTATGTCATTGTAATCCTCATGATGCAGTCCAAAATCAAGAGACCACACACTTGGTTGTAGGATATGTTCAAAGTGGTAAGACTATGTCTTTTACAGGTCTTACAGCATTAGCATTAGATAATGGTTATCGTGTTATTATTTATTTAGCGGGTACTAAAAACAATCTGCTTGCTCAGACCTCAAAGCGCTTAAAAAAAGATCTTATAGGTGGAAAAAATAAAAATAATAATTTTTACAAAATACATCCAAATCCAACTTCTAATGATATAGAAGACATTGTAGGCCATATAGAGTCATCTGATAGACCAATAGTTTTAATACCCATACTCAAGCATTATACCCATATTGATAAACTTATTCAGGTTGTTAATTCTGCGGAGTATAAATCTGTTATGAAAAACGAAACCGTTATCATAATTGATGATGAGGCAGATCAAGCATCACTAAACAACTATGGAAGGATAAATAGCCAAGAAGAGAGAAACAAAGATGAAGAAGAAAAATCTTCTACATATGATGCTATTTTAAGATTGAGAGCGTCGCTTCCTGGAAACACATATATTCAATATACAGCTACGCCACAAGCAAACATTTTGATTAGTATGCAGGATCTTCTTTCTCCTAAAAGTCATACATTATTGACTCCTGGAGAAGGATATATTGGAGGTAAATTGTTTTTTGGAAAAGGCCCGAACCATGAGTTATTCAATGGGGGACTTATTATTCAAATTCCAGATACTGAAGTATTCCACAAAACGCGTAATCCATTAGATAGAATTCCTAAATCCCTGAAAGACGCTTTAATATTCCATATTCTAGCTGTTGCTATTGTTGTAAAATGGCAGGCACCAGATGATATTACATATTTGTCAATGATGGTGCATCCTGATAATGAAAAAAAGTGGAATAGAAAATTTAAAGTATGGATTGACCATGAATTAAAGAATTGGAGAAAAGCCCTTAAAATGCCAGATGGATGTGATGATAAGGTGGATTTGTTGGATTACTTTAAGAGAATATTTCCAAAGGCTGTAGAATTTTATGCTCCATCGGATAGGCCAACCTTTGAGCAAATAGAACCATATATCGCTGAGGTCATTAACGATAAAAAAGTATACTTAGTTAATACAGATAAGGACGCTCAGACAGAAATTGAATGGGATAATTATAAAATGCATATTTTAGTAGGAGCAGAAATGTTGAATCGTGGTTTTACAGTTGAAAAACTTGCAACAACATACATGCCGAGATATACTACAGGTATAACAAATGCTGATACGATTCAACAAAGATGTAGATTTTTTGGTTATAAAAAAGATTATATTAGGTCTTGTCGTGTCTTTTTGCCGGCAACAACTATTGCAAATTATCATTCATATGTTGATCACGAGGAAGAATTAAGATTATTACTGAAAAATTGTGATTCACTTGCTTCTGTAGAACGTAGCATTTTATTGTCGCCGTCATTGCGTCCAACTCGTCGTAATGTCCTTCCTGTATGGGTAGTAAATGATAAACTTAAAGGAATGTTTGCAATGCAGGCATTTGCGAGTCGTTACACTATTGAGCATAATGATAAATTGGTTAAATCTTTCTTGGATAAACATGAAAAAGACTTTATTGTTAGACCAGATACGACTAAAGATCGTACGCACAGATGGTTTAAATTAGACGTAGATGAGGCAATTGAGTTTTTATCTGATTTTAATTTCAAAAACTGGCCCGATGCTCAGAGAAAAGCAAACTCCATACGCTATTTGAGATACCTATCATCAGAAGAAAATGATAATCCATTGAAGTTTGTCTATTTCTATCAAATGGCATATGAGGCTGGTCCTCGTCATCGTAGTTTTGACCAAGAACGTTGTCGATTGGCAAAAAATACCGATTTGTTTGCTGGACCAAGTTCTGTTCATGACTCGACAAACTATCCTGGTGATAGAAAAATTTATGGATCTGAAGACACTATAACCATACAACTTCACCATATAGAATTTGATGGCGCAGCTCTTGATTTTCCAAGAACGGCATATACATTAGCCATGTATTATCCTAAATCTTTGGCGACTAATTATTGTCAAAATATTGAAAATGAGTCAGATGAATAATTAAGATATGATAGATTATAAGCAAATATTCAGTGAATTTTTAGCATTAGAGAGCATTCAAGAAAATAAAAAAACATTTAATGTTATCTCTCTGCCATTCATGAAACATAAACTTGGGGTATCTAATGAACGTTTCCCCATGTTTTTTATCTCAACAACGAATAATGCTGGAGATAATGCTACAAACATTGTAAGAGAACTTCTTTCTGTTGAATATGATGTTGAGTGCACAATAAAAGAGGTGAATGGACATACGGCACTGAATAATTTTGCAATAATTACATTGCGAACTAATGACAGACATCTTCAAATGTATTTCATTGAAATCTTTTTAATGATGCTTACGAAGATGTCACACCAACCATGTAAACAGGAATTATCTATTGAATTTGAACGATTAGTAACTATTTTCTCTGCATTATCATTAATTCCAAAAAAGAAAATACAAGGTTTATGGGCAGAACTTCTTGTTATTGAAAAAAGCAAAAATCCTAGTTTATTAGTTAAAGCATGGCACAGTTCTACTACATCTAAATATGATTTCACGTTAGGTAGAGATAAGATAGAAGTAAAAAGTACATCTTCGGAGGAGAGAATTCATAGATTTTCATTAGATCAACTAAATCCTTCACCCAATTCTCGACTGCTAATTGCTTCAATGACTGTAAGAGAATCTGGAGAATGTGTAAATGGCTTATCCGTTAGAAATTTATATGACAAAATATGCGATCGTATATCCGAAGTTGAAACTAAAATAAGGTTATATTCCGTAATTGCTCAGACATTAGGTAGTAATATAAATAAAATGGGAAGCATATTCTTTGATTATGTTGCAGCATCAGATACACTGGCATACTACGATTATCATGTAGTTCCTCGGATTTTGAAATCTGATATCCCTGTTAATATTAGTGATGTTAAGTTTACATGTAATATGACAAAATTAGAGAATATAAAAAACTCAAGGTATTCTATTTGTATAAACGAAAGCGAATTGTTTAATAGTATATTGTAGTGTTATGAATAAGAAAATTAGCAGATATACATTGCAACAAATTTTTATTGAAAGTTTGGAAGATTGTGATTCTTTCAAGATTATCGATGGCCTTAATCCTTTCCATATAAAATTTAATGGAAAGGAACTATATATATACATTAAGAACCTTTCTCCAGCATATTTTACCAATCCCGACGTATGGAGGGTGCAACTACCCAAAAAGGAAGAGTTTAATGCCATAAAAGAGGGAAATATTGATTTTGTCCTTTTAGGTTATGATTCAGATAATGATGTATATACAACTTGGAACCCAAAATGGACAAAACAACGTTTAAATATCGGAGAGAGTGTATCATTTTATTCTCGTTTGTCTCTTCAGAAAGATGTCGCTTTAACGCAAAATATTAAGCGTCTTTCTTTAAATAATGAAAGTGAAGTTATTGCTTTTCCAAGAGAGCATTTAGAATTTTTTTTATCTAATTTAAAAAAGTTTTTTCATGATGATAGCGACTATGTTGCTATGGGGTCGAAAAGAAGACAAAAAGCTAATGAAGCATATAGAACATTCTGTGATTTAAAGAATGTCGAAACGTTAGCAAATAACATGGCCAATAGTGGCTATTCCAGAGTTACTATAGGTAATTATTGTCATGCAATTAAAACTTTAATAAAAGATGGTTATATTACCCGTTATAGGAAAATATTTCTATCTTGTGATAGCATAGATGAATATGCTAATGTCGTATCAGAATTTTGTAAACAACCAATAGTTAAAGAGCAAAACGAAAAATCGCATAATACATTATCGGCCGCTCTCAGAGCATACATAAACGTACTGTCAATGTTACAAAATGATGATTCATCGGCTGGTGGTGATATCGTTCATGATGTGGAAAATAATAATTATAAGCATGAAGATACAGATAAAACATCAAGCATATTAGACGATGTAAGTGAAGATGATGGTTCCGTAGACTGGGAAGCGATGTTTACAAATGACGAAGGAAAATTGACTAGGATTGCAAATCCTAAATTAATTGAGAAACTGCGTCCATACCTAGATACAGAATATGTAAGTCCGGTTAGAGCCTACAATGAAATTGAGGATTTTTATGGAGACAGATATTCAAAAATGGATATGAGTGAATGGATGAGGTTATTCAAAGCTATTGATTGGGCTGATCCTTATGGAACACAACAATCAAAAGTCTTATCTGATGTGTCAATAAGGACAAAGAGTAAAACCGAGGTTTTACGAGTTGAGTACCCTGATGGAAGGGTTGTTCAATATCCCAAAGCAATTGATACATTCATAGAAGTTATAGAGAATAATTATCCTGATTTAATACATGAACTCAATATCTTGCACGCGAACGTTAATCTTGTTACAAAAGAAAGAAGTGAACAATATGCATCTGCTCAGCATGAAATTGTTGATGGATGGTTAGTTTTTACTAATATCAATACTCGTAAAAAACGTGAGGATTTGATTCGGATTTCAAATGAATTAGATTTGCATTTGAAGGTAGATCTTGTTTCTATTGCTACTGGAGAAATTATTAATGTTGATGATGCACCTAAAACATCATCACGTCAAAAAATTAGTGTAACTTTTCCGGACGGAAGGACTATCCAACCCAATAAAGTCTTTGAATCGCTTGTTGAAGTTGTGAAATATGCAGGTCCAGAACGAGTACATAATTTAAATATTATTGTTTGTGCAGATAATTTGATACTAAAGAAGCCCAGACCTCGATATGTAAAGGCCTGTAAACCTGTTGGGAATGAATGGCTTGTAAATACTTGTTCAGATACTCCAACTAAATTAGAACAGATTCAAAAAATATCGAAATCTCTAGGATTAAATATTATTGCGCATATTATTTAATTCTATAATTCTTTTAATTAATAGTTCAAGCATGGAGGCAGAAAGATATTACTATTCAGACACAATCTCTATTTTTGTGATATGAATAAACGTAATAAGTTAAAAAAACTCATCACTCGTCACAATGCCATATAATATTCTGAATGTCAGATACTTGGAGTGTGATGAGTTGAATTTTCAACTCATCACACATGTTTTTGGTAGTTTAAAATAATAGTAGTGTAATTAAATTGTGCTGACAATGCGGCATGGCGAGAGTAATACTCCAAAGTGTTTTATCCGTAATGTTGTGTGTTACCTTATGCTTTTGTCTGAAAATCAATTATTTAGCAAAAATATTCATCAATATTTTTCAAAGTAAAGATAAAAATATGTATATTTGCAAAAACGACAAAAGTATGGAAATGACAGCAAGACACGTTTGAAAAACAAGATATATTCTATAATCGCATGATTGAGGATTATAAGAATGGAGTGATACCACATTCATCTGTTTTTGAGCCTTATTTCAAATGGAAAATGGACGAATGTAGCCATGACGAAATAACAAGGGAAATGGCTTATGTGATGATGGATGAGGCATCAGCATTACTTGATGAATATTATTCCAAGCACCCTAATGCATACCAAAACATGGATGCTTATATTGATGAAGACCCGTGGCAGCAATACAAGGGATTTGGCGAAGATAAATATGTGGTGTCATATCTCGAAGGCATCGACAGCGAACTGAAAAATATCATTGCTGTATTGATGTAAAAATCAGTTCAGAAGAATAATTGAAGAAATAATAATATTGATGTTGGACGCACCTCGGAACGGCACAGTTTCAAGGTGCGTCCAATGTTTTTTATCCACAAAATGCAGCCATGATGAAAATACATCGAAAATCTGAAACATTTTTGTGTCATTTCCCTTATAGTCCGCTTTAAAATTATCTGCAATAGAGCTGTTTGTTAAGCAAAATCAGTCTTGCTGCTTTCAAACTGTTAATGATAGGTTTACGACCCGTAAATGGGCCACTTTTGCATCAAAAGTGGCTGAGTTTTTAACCGAAAACAATAGAGTTTTTTTGAGGAACTAGCAGAACTGGTGAACGGTTGGCTGCTGACGGACAATTATGCTGCGGACGGTAGGGCAGGCGAGTGCATGGCGGGGTGTCGGCAGATTATAAAATAAAAATCCCGCCAACGTCCGATTGGGGATCTTGACGGGATAATTCTTGAAATAAATTTCTTTACATAAGTATCCCTGTGCGGGATGCCTGTGTGGCTTATCTTTTACTGTACGCCGAACTCAGCCTGCTGCTTGTTCACCTCTTCGAGAGTGCGCTGACGCTCCTCGTCGGTCACCGTCTGCTTTGTCTCGCCTGTTGTGCGCACGGGCTTGCTTACGGTTGCCGTGGGCTTGTCTGTGTAGCATGCCGGCAGAGTGGGGGCTACGCTCTCTATTGTCAGTTCGGCAGCAGCCGGAGCATACACGCCGTCGTAGTATGAGCGCGCCTTTATGGTTATCTTGCCCGGCTTGTCGGTGGCCTGTATCAGCACAGGAGCCGAGCCCCATTCAACGATGCGCGGGTTAGCCATGATGTTTTCGCCGTCGCCTATTATGCGGCCTTCGCCCTCAACGGTGAAGTAGATGTTGTCCTTGGCCAGACGCTTCACGTTGCCGTTGTCGTCGGTAACTTCGGCCACAACCACAATGAAGTCGCTGCCGTCGGCGTTGAGCTTGCGGCCCATGTCGTCGGCATAGAGACGCAGCTTGGTAGAGCGGCGCGACGGCATCTTCTTCTGTACGGCAACCACCTTGCCGTCCTTTATGCCTTCTGCCAGGAGCGACACGCGCTGCCAGTTGCGCTGCTTGTAGCTGTATTCGCGCGCTGCCCAGAAGTTCCAGAAGTCTTTAAACACCACAGGGGCGCAGGGCTTGTCGTTGTCGTTGTGAACAACAGGCAGAGTCATCACCTTGTCGCCCTCGAACATCGTAAGGCGCACACTGTCGCAGTTGGAGAACACCGTAACGTCGTTGTCGGAGAACTGAGTCATCTCGTTGGCGATGAACACCATAGGCTCGGCGTTGCGGTCTTGCGAGCGGAACATCTCGAAGGCGTATTTCTTCTGACGGAAGGCGTCGTATATGCCTCCGTAGTAAGTGTCAGGATGATAGCCGCGCTGATGGTCGAACGGATGCCACTGGCAACCGCCTATAAACTGGCGCTGGCCGTGATACATCTCGCCGTAGGTGTCGCAGAGCGAGAGGGCTGCCATGAGCATAGGACGCTCGCCCCATGAGCGCGCAGCGCGGTTGATGTTGTTGTGTGCATACCAGTCGTCTACCATCTCGCCAAACTCGCGGGTGAATACACACTTGTCTTCGGGCCAGTTGCCCTTGCCTATGTTGTCGGCCCAGTCGTACACCACGTCGTAGTTGTCTCTCACTCCTGCCGACTGTACATCGGCCACGGCAGCAGGACGGCCGGGATAAGGAAACTCGTCTTTGGTTATCTGCAGCGCCTTGATGGCGAAGTCTTCGGGATAGCGTGTCTCGTTGAGTATGGGCTCCCACATCAGCACACAGGTGTGGTTGCGGTCGCGGCGTATTATGTTGCGCGTGTTCTCATGCACAAGCTCGCCGAAGTGAGGATCCTTGTTCCAGTACTGCCAGCCCGGAGTGGGCACGATGACAAAGAGACCAAGCTCGTCGCAGGCATCCATGAAGGCAGGGTCCATGGGGTAGTGGGCACAGCGCACAATCACCATGCCGGCCTTGCGCAGGCGCTTGGCGTCGCGCCACTGCTGACTGTTGGGCATGGCGTTGCCTACGTAGGCAAAGTCTTGATGACGGTTGCCGCCTACAAGCTGATGATAAGGCTTGCCGTTGAGCCAGAAGCCGTCCTTGCCGCGGAATTCGGCCTTGCGTATGCCCATGCGCACCATGCCGCCGTCTACGCTCTTGCCGCCCTGCATTATGCTTATCTCGACGTTGTAGAGATAGGGCGACTCGGGCGACCACAGCTCAGGATTCTTCAGTTTCATGGCAAGATATGCCGTAGCGCTCGACTTGGCGCCAACCTTAATCTTCTTTGTAACCGACTTGATGCGCTTTCCGCTCTTGTCTTTCACCACCACGGTCACCGTAGGCTGAGCCGCTGAGGCAGATGTGTTGCCCACTTCGACGTTGACAAACACGTCGGCGCTCTTTTCTGATATGTTGTCGTAGTGAAGGAAAATGCCGCCGCCTGCCACCTTGTTGGCCTCGAGCGCATCGGTTATTGCCAGGGGCGACTTGCCTATGAGCCACACGTCGCGATACATACCGCCATGATAGCAGAAGTCGAGAGCCGTCTGCTTCTTTCCCGGCGGATAAGTCTTGTCGTCGCTGTTGTCGGCCTTCACCGCCACGATGCACTTGTCGCCCGCCTTTACGCCCTGTTCGGTCAGGTTGACGGTTATGGGCAGATATCCGCCCAGATGCTCTTTCACTTTCTTTCCGTTGACATACACCTCCTGCTTGCCCATTATGGCCTCAAAGTGCAGCGTGATGTCCTTGCCCTTCATGTCGGCAGGCACTGTGAAATGCTTGCGATACCAGGCAATGCCCTGATAGTTGCGGCAGCCGCTTGCCTCGGCAGGCTCGAGTCTTACGCTGTGAGGGGCGCACACCACCTGCCAACGGCTGTCGTCAAAGTCGGCAGCAGCGGCACCCTGGGCGTCGCCAAGATGAAAGCGCCAACCCTGGTTGAAGTTGTAGATAACGCGTCCGCTGCCCTGCAGGGGGAATAGCCCTGCCACAGAAGAGCCTTTGTAGGCTCCGGCCGTCAGCGAGACGAACAACAATAATAAAAGAAAAATCTTTTTCATGCTATGCTGATTAAATTGATGCTTAGATAAAAAGAAAACCCGCACCGGGCATGGTGCAATATCACTGCGGCCGTCTGCCTCGTGTACATTCCCATGGCTCGCGGTTGCGGGTGTGTCTTTAAAGTTATTCGGCAGACACCTTAGGGTCTATCACCACATGCTTGATGCGCTGACGGCGCCATGTGTAGATGCAGTGAATCTTACCGTCGGATGTCTGGATTATCGAAGGATAAGAATACTGGCTTACGGGCGACTCCTCGAGCGTTATCCAGTGCTTCCAGTCGGTGCCGTTGTCAGACTTCATCACCGACAGCGGAGTGCGCGCTCCCTTGCCGTTCTTTATGCCCTTGGGTATCGGGCGGTCGTTGCAGATAAGCACATGAGAGCCGTCTTTTAATGTAACGGCATCAAGGCCACTATTATTGTTTGGAGTGTCAATAAGCTGCAGCTTGCTCCATGTCAGTCCGTTGTCTGAGCTGTAGGTTATGCCTATGTGCTCGCTGCGTGTGCGTGCCACGGCTGCCAGTCGGCCGTCGTTGAGCATCATTATTGCCGGCTGAATGGCCTTCACGCCCTCGTCGGCCTCGACAAAGTCGGTGCGTTTCCATGTCTTGCCCATGTCGTCAGAGTATTCAAAATACAGGCGCCATCCGCCTTCCTCAATGCTTGTAGGCGCAATGATGCGGCCCTTGCTCATTATGGGCTTGTTCTTTATCGGACCGAGATAGCCCTCCTGCAGCGGCTCGCGCTTGCTCCACGTCTTGCCGCCGTCCTTAGAGCGCACCATCCAGCCTGTCCAGTCGGCCACCTTGTTGCCAATCTTGAAGTAGATAACAAGGTCGCCTCCGGGTATCTGATATATCACCGGGTTCCAGCAGGCCTTGCGCTGATAGCCCTCAGGATTCTTTCTTATCTTCTTGTCGAGTATAGGTCCTTTGGCTGCCGGGGCGTTGGTGCTGTCGAGTCCTGACAGACCTGCCAACTTAGCTTCTTCACTTCCCGTCTTGAACACGCCGTCGGCCACGAGCTGAGGCGCCAGCCATTCTGTAGAGCCTTTAGGCTTACGGCTCACCCAGATGCACACATCAGGGTTGCGCTCCTTAGTTCCGCCGAAGTAAGTTGCCACAAGGTCGCCCTTGCTTGTCTCGGCTATCGTGGCAGAATGGCACTCGGGGAATGATGCCGACTTATACAGAAACTCGTCAGAAACTACGGCTTTGCCGGTCATGGGCAGTTCGGCAGTAATGTCGTATTTGCCCGAACCGATGTTCCTGATGCTGCCGTCGGGCATGTGCAGTTCGGCAGTGGTGTTGGCAGGAATCTCGACGTGCCATATCAGTTTGCCTGCCTTCTTGTGCCAGCGGCTTACTATTGTGCCGTAGATAGACTTGTAAGACGCGTTGATGTCGTCAATCTCGTCGACGTTGAACGCAGGCTTCATCACGATGTGCTTAAAGCCCGGCTTGTTCTCGTCAGAGTTAATTCCTGCCACATCCTCATAGATCCACGACACTAGGTCGCCAAGCAGCATCACGTGGTTGCCGCTGTTCATCCACGGATTGGCAGTGTCGCCGTTCCACAGTTCCCATATCGTTGTGGCTCCATGTTCGGCCATGTAGCCCCAGCTCGGATACTTCTTGTTGGTTGCCAGCAGCCATGCCATGTCGCCGCGGCCCATGTCGGTAAGTCCGTGCATAAGCCACTGCACGCCTATCACGCCGCAAGATATGGCTCCCTTGTTAAGGGTGATGATGTTGTGTATGATGTTCTTCTCAACCTCGCCGCGCACATAATCGTCGTCAATCATGCCGAACGCCAGCGGAAGAAGGTTGGCAGTAACCGTGTTGTTGCCGTAGAACGTGCTGTCGGGATAGAGTATAAGGCCCGGCACCTCAGCCGTGTTGCGGTTTATGGTGAGGAACTTCTTGTTGAAAGCATCCTTCACTCGCGCTGCCTCTGCGCTGAACTCAGCAGCGTCGGCCGGTTTGTCAAGAATCGTGGCAAACCTCTCCATCATCTTGTTCAGTCTGTAATAGTAGGCCGTAGCAATGAGGGTGCCGTCGGTAACGCGCTTGGGGTCACGGCTGTGTATCAGCTTTATGTCCTCAGGCGGCACGCACCAGTCGCCGTATTTGTCGCGCGGCATCAGTCCGTCCTTGCCATACTGATACTTCATGTGGCCGAGCCAGCGCTTCACGTTGCCGTAGTAGCGGCTCATAGGTTCGGCGTCGCCATACTGGTTATACATCATCTCGAGCGAGAAGGGCAGGGCAGAAGGCCATGTTATGTTGTCAGAATAATAGTTCCAGTAGGCAGGAGCCACGTCGGGTATGCAGCCGTCTTCACGCTGAGCCTCGGTTATGTCGCGTGCCCACTTGGCATAGAGAGCGTTGTTGTTGAATATGAAAGCCTCGCCGAAGCATCCGCGCACACGGTCGCCAAGCCACGGCTGACGCTCGTCGCGCTGCGGACAGTCGACGGGCATGCCCTTATAGTTGCCCAGGATGCCCCACATGGCGTTATTGTAAACCTTGTTGAGTATGGTGTCGGCACATTCAAACGTGCCTGTCAGTTCCATCTCGTCGCTTACCACTTCGCCCACGATGCCGTCAGCAGTTACATCGTCAAGACCTGTAATCTCGGCATAACGGAAGCCGTGATATACAAACGTTGGCGCCCACCAGCGGCCGTCCTCGTTGCCGGCAGCAACATAATAGTCGGTTGTAAACGCATTACGCAGATTCTTTGTAAACAGACTTCCGTCTTCGTTCAGCTTCTCGGCATACTGAATCTTCACGCTGTCGCCGGCATTTACGCCGCCGATGCGCAGCTTAATCCAGCCCGCCATGTTCTGTCCCATGTCTATGATGTAGCCCTTGCCGCGCTTAGTTACGCTCACGGGCTTCATGGTCTTCACCACCTTCATGTTGGGACTCATCGCTCCGCGCAGCGTTCCCGTAGGTATGCCCACGCGCTCTGCCGCCATCCATTTAGAGTCGTCGTAGCCCACAGAAGTCCATGCACCCAGTTCTTTGCGTGCGTCATATATCTCGCCGTCGTACTCGTTGTTGGAGCGTATCGCACCGTCGGGATTCAGTTTCCATTTGTTGCTCGACGAGATAACCTTCTTCTTGCCGTCTGCAAACTCAATGACGAGGTTAAGACGGAGCTTGGGATAGCCGAAGTTGGCTATCTTGTAAGGCTTCTTCTTCTGCTGCATGGTGTAGAAGCGGCCGTTGCCAAGAGTTACGCCAATGGCGTTCTTGGCGGTCAGCATCTGTGTAACGTCGAACGCATTATACAGCACAGTCTTGCGATAGTCGGTAGGAGCAGGTGCAAGAACCTGGTCGCCCACCTTCTGTCCGTTGATGTATGCCTCATACATGCCCAGTCCGCTGATGTATAGCGTAGCACGTTTTACGGGCTTGTCAAGGTCGAACTCGGTGCGCAGATAGCGCGAGCTGAGCTTGCTGTGCACGTCCTCAACGTCCCACGGCATTGCCTTCTCAAGGCCAATCCACTGTCCGCTCCAGTCGGCTTCGTTGAGCAGTCCGACGTTCCACATTGCCGTCTCACTCCAGTCAGACTCGCCTTTTGTCGTTGTAACCTTCACGCGCCAGTAGCATGGTGTGTTGCTGCGCAGCTCCTTGCCCGCATATCTTATCCATTGCGACTGGTCGCCCTCGAGCGTTGCGTCCCAGAGGTCACCCTCAAGTTTTGCGGCCTTTTCAGGTGTTGAGGCCACTATTATGCGGCACGACGTCTGCATCACGTCGTTCTCGTCCGATGTTATCATCCATCCCAGCCGCGGCTGTGGCGTGTCGATGCTCATCGGGTTGACCATGCGCTCCGTCTTCAGTCCGGTCACGGCAACGGGGAACGACGCCTTACGTCCGTTCTTCTTCTTTGCCGCGGGAGCCGTCATGCAGAGACACAAGGCCAGGGCCGCCAATAATATTTTTCTAAACATGATATTAATATATTGTAGTTAAAGTAGTTAAAGAAGTTATCGCCAACAAGTTGGCTAGGAGTTAAAGTCAAATGCCTATTTTAGGTGAAGAACGAAAAGTGAAGAGTGAAAAATCCAAATGCCTTGTAGCTTTTTTTCGCAAGCACTACGTTAGCTAATGTTCCGGCGGATTTGCAATCCGCCGGAATTAAATATAAGGATTTTCAATCCGCTAACTTCCTCTTTTCTTCTCCTCAAAAGTAATTTCCTTACTACTTAATCAGCTTGCGCTGAACATCGTTTCTTATTTTTTAACTCTTACTTCTTAATTTCTTAGTTCTTTTCCTTCAGCATTACGTCTGTCTTGCCGATATAATTTTTGCTTGAATCAACGGCAATAAGCACACGGTCGCTGCCGCGCAGATAGGCTGCATCGTAAGTAAACTCAACGACCTTGCTGTCGTATTCGCCGAGATAAGTCAGCTTGCCGTCAGCCGGATTCATCCACCATACGTTCTTCTTTGCGCCGCTTATCTTTGTCAGGTCGATGCTCATGGGCTTGCCGCTGTAGTTGTATACGAGCAGATAGTCGTTGCCGCGGGTAGCTATTATGCGGTCGTAGCGCTCGCCGTTCTGTCCTGAGATGATGCTCTGGTCAGCCACGCGCTCAGTGAACGGGAAGCTAAGCATGAGCCATTTGAGATACTTCATCTGGTTGTAGCCCGGATCTTCCATTGCCTCCCACCAAGGTTTCTCAGCGCCGAAAGATGCCTTAAGGCCCGGACGTATAAACTGCATCACAGAGTTGTGGCCGTAGGTGTGGCCGAAAGCTCCTCCGAACACAGCCCAGTAAGCATAGCGGCGTACGTCGTAGTCCATCCAGCGCGGAGCCGAGAAGTCGTGAAGTCCCTGCGGAATGTCCTCGTATGAAGGCTCGCCGTCGATAACAGGGCGCAGCGGCTTCTTCTCAAAGCTCATGTCAACATAGCGCCAGTTGTCCTCTTCGGTGTTCTCCTTAATAGTGTAGTCGCCGTCGCCGTTGCGCTGTCCGTAGCGGCGGTGTCCGCTCTGGAACATGTTGAAGTCCATCCACTCGCGGTCGTTATACCACCATGCCGACGTTGTGCGTCCTCTCGGGTGGAAGGTCATGATGTGGTTCTTGTCCACCTTCTTTATGGCTCTTGCCATAGCGTCCCACACCTCAGGCTTCTTGTCGCCCATGATGTCGCCGCCGATCATCCATATAATGTTAGGCTTGTCCTTGTATCTCTCGCCCAGGAATTTGCCAAGAGCGGCAGCCTTCTTTACGTCCATCTTGTCGATCATAGAGCCCCATATGCAGTCCATGGCGATGTAGATGCCGTTGTTGGCAGCCACGTCTACGATATAGTCGAGATGCTCCCAGTAGCCGTAGACACCCGGCTTAGACACCTTGCTGAAGTCGAACTCGGCGTTGTTGGCTGCATGACCATACACGTTGAACGTAGGGATGGCGTTGAGCACCTGTATCTGCTCTACGTTATATCCTGCCAGACGGTCTTTCTCGAGGAAATATTCGGCCTCCTCGCGGTTAAGACGTTCGGGCAGCAGCCATGCCGTGTTGCCCATCCAGAAAAACGGCTGTCCGTTTTCGTGCACTATGTAACGGTTGTTCTCAGACACCACGAGCCGTCCGTTGCTCCACGGCTTGTAGATTTTGCCTGCCGCATTTATAGCCAAAGTGCTGAGCAGCAGGGTTGCGATAAATAGTATTCTGCTTTTATTCATACTACTTTTTTATTGATTTTTGTTAGTTAATATTATTCTTTTTCTCGGTTAATTCATAAGGTTTGCAATCACTTTTCAATTAGTTTTGTAAAGTTGCTTTTGCCTCTTAATGTTCCAGCTTATCGCCGTTGCGTTGTGAAAGACGGCATATTGCGTTGCGAAACATGGTCTTTTACACGCCAAAAGGCCGCCTTTTGCGATGTTAAAGGTAGCCTTTTGCAACCCGTTGAATATCAGTAGGTTGCAGAGCCGGTTGCATCATGGCCGATTTTGTGCCGCTTGGCCATGCCCGGCTTATATACGTAAAGTGGCGGAAATATGGGCTTTGTTCTGTTTTTCCCATATTCCGCCACATATATTATTCTGCTTCAAATGTGTACACAGCGCCCTTCTTGGTGCTTATGTCATACAGATATGTCTTCTCAGCCTCCGGCATCTTCTCGATGGCGTCAGGATAGTTTATCTTCTGACGGATGTCGGTTGGAGTTTCAAACAGTCTGTTCTTGTTCTCGCCCTTTGCAGCCTTCAGGCCCTTGCCCTTCAGAGGCACAGCCGAACGTATGCGCAGGTTGCCGCCAAGTTCCGACTTAACAGTTGTCTTTGTTATCTTGTTGTCCTTCCATGTCATGCTAACCTCAAAGCCTCCGCGCGCCTTCAGTCCGCTTACGGAGCCGTCTTTCCATGCGTCGGGCAGGGCTGGCAGCAGATAGACAAAGCCGTCATGACTCTGCATGAGCATCTCTGCTATGCCGGCCGTGCAGCCAAAGTTGCCGTCAATCTGGAATGGCGGGTGTGCGTCAAAGAGGTTAGGATAAGTTCCGCCCTTCTTCTTCTCGTTGCGCACCAGTGTCAGCTGGTCGCCGATTAGCTTCCATGCGTGGTTGCCGTCGAGCAGTCGTGACCACAGACACACCTTCCAGCCCATGCTCCATCCCGTAGACGGGTCGCCGCGGTGTATGAGCGACTTGCGTGCTGCGGCAGTGAGTTCTGGTGTGCGGAACGGAGAAATCTGATTGCTCGGGAAGAGGCCGTACAGATGAGACACGTGTCTGTGCACGTCCTCCGGGTTGTCCCAGTCGTCCATCCATTCCTGCAGCTGTCCCCAGCGGCCTGTCTGCATGGGTACCATCTCCGTGAGCTTCTGCTTCAGACTGTCGATTATTGTAGCCGTCTTGGTCTTGCCCAGTATGTCGGCAGCGTCAATTACGTGGTTGAACAGGTCGTAGAGCAGCTGGTTGTCCATCGTTACGCCTGCGGCAGTTGTTGCCTTGTAGGGGTGCTGGTTCTCGGGCGACAGACTGGGGCAGATAACCCACCAGTTGTTCTTAGGCTCGCGCACCATAATCTGATTGAAGAAGCGTGCCGCGTTCTCCATTATCGGATAGACGCTCTCGAGGAACTTCACGTCGCCTGTGTAGAGATAATGCTCCCACAGATGCTGGCACATCCATGCGCCGCCTGTAGGCCACAGACCCGACGGAGCCTTGTCTATGGCTCCCGTTACGCGCCAGATGTCGGTGTTGTGGTGCAGCACCCATCCGTCGGCACCATACATTATGTCGGCCGACTTGTGTCCTGTCTCGCTCACGTCCTTGATAAGACTGAACAGCGGACCGTTGAGTTCGGTCAGGTTGGTCGACTCTGCCGGCCAATAGTTCATCTCAAGATTGATGTTACATGTATATTTGCTGTCCCACGACGGCAGCATCTTGTCGTTCCATATACCCTGCAGCGTGGGCGGCTGTGTGCCCGGCTGAGATGTGCATATCAGCAGATAGCGGCCAAACTGGAAGTAGGTCTCAACCAGATGCAGGTCGGTCTGCTTCTTGAACAGCTCCACGCGCTTGTCGGTTGTGGTTGACGCAAAAGCGTCTTTGCCGAGGTCGAGCTTCACGCGGTCATACAGAGCCTTGTATTTCTTTACGTGTGCGGCCTTCATCGTGTTGAAGTCCTTAGCCAGCGCCTCTTTCAGAGCCGTCTCAGAGCGCAGCGTGTCGTTGCCGCTGATGTCCTTATAGCTGTTGAAGTTTGTGGCTATTGTCAGATATATTGTAGCCTCGTCGGCACCGCTTATCTGTAATACGCCGTCGCGGCTGCTCATGCTTCCGCCCTTTACGGTTGCCGTAGCCCTGCCGGTAAATGTTACCTTGCCTTTCTGTCCTTCGTGCCATCCGCTTATGCCGCTCAGCACAATCTCGTTGCCTTCCGACTTAATGGTTACGTCCTGCTGCGGCGATGTCATCTGCGCGTTGCAGGTTATCATGCCCTTCTTGCTTGCAGTGAGGTGTATGGCTATTACGTTTCCGTCGAACGACGAAATGTATTCTCTCTGATATGTTACGCCGTTGCTTGTGTATCTCGTTATGGCGCGGGCAGAGTCAAGGCTCAGTTCGCGGTAGTAGTTGGTGTACTCGCCGTTGCCTGGGAAGTTGATATACAGGTCGCCAAACGGCTGGTAAGGCATACCGCTGTTGGTGTTTGCCTGCACGTGTGCCGTGGCCAGGTCCTGCGCCTCCTTGTATTTGCCTTCCCACACCAGCTGTCTCACCTTCGGCAGATACTCCTTTGCCTCCGGGTTGGCGTTGTTGTTGGGCCTTCCTGCCCATATTGTCTCTTCGTTGAGCTGCAGACGCTCAGAGCCCGGCGTGCCGTATATCATGGCGCCCAGGCGGCTGTTGCCTATCGGCAGGGCCTCTGTCCATGTGTATGCCGGTCTGTCATACCACAGCACATGCTTGTTCTCGGCCATTCCCTTTGTTGTTGTCATCAGGCATACGGCCGCCAGCAATGTTGTCTTTAGTAGTGTTTTTTTCATTTATTTCTTAGGTGTAAATCTTAGTGCGTTCTCGTCTTCAATCGTAACCTTGCTCTCGTCGAGCTTTGATGCGTCGAGGTTGAAGGTGTCAATAAAGAATTTATATACAGCGTTGCGCTTGTTGTCGCCGAAGTCGTGGCGCTCTTTCGGCAGGTGTATGTTGCTCACCTTGTCTGTAGCACCATAAAATCCGTATATGCGCTGCAGGTAAGGATATTCCAGTTCGGGCGTCGTCGATGTCCAGTCGCCGCCGTCGCTCACCAGCATCATCGGCTTCGGGGCAAACATTGCAGCCAGTTCGGCGTTGCATGTGCCTCCTCCTGCCAGCTGTATAGGCATTCCGCTCTCACACGGACATCCGCCGTCGAACCACGACGATACGCTCACCACAGGGTTGGCAGCCGTAAATCTGTCGTCGAGCACCGTCAGCAGCACGGTCTGAGTGCCTCCGCCTGAGCCTCCGTTTACGCCTATGCGCTTGGTGTCCACGTCCTTGCGCTGTATCATCCAGTCGAGTATCCTTATACCGTTGAGTGCCTGCATCACGTGAGCCTCAGGAGTCTGGTGTTCCTTGCTGCCAACTTCGTCGGCAGATTCGCCCCATCCCCACAGGTCATAGTCAACGCATATCGCGCCCATGCGTGCCAGCGTGCCCAGTCTCAATTGCTGCACCTTGCCGTAGCGTCCGTTGCTGAAGTGTCCGTTGGGGCATATTATCAGCGGATGTTTTCCCTTGCTCGTCGGGGCGTAGATAGAGCCGCACACAGTGTGGCCGTTCGCTGTCTTCAGTCTGAAGTTCTGCACGGTATATCCGTCAAACTTCCTTATCTTCGAGTATTCGGGTTTCTCCTTTGAGCAGAGCGGCAGCAGCTTGTCTATGCCGAGGCGCTCTCTCACTTCCTTGCGCAGCGTGTCGCGTCGTGCCTCCCATTCTGTTTTATTGCTGTAAAGCGATGTCAGCCAGCTTATCATCTTCTGTCCGTCTTCGGGCTGTCTGCGCGGATATTCGTAAGGCTTTATCTTATACAGCTTGTCGTTCTGCTTAACAGCCTTGAAGTCGAAGGGCGACAATATGTTGCTGAGAGTCTCTTCGAGAGAGTAGGGACGCACGCGGAAGTCGGCATACGCCAGTTTCAGTCCTGTTGTGTCAACGTTGTATTTCAGTCTTATTCCGAATCTTGCCGACACGTCGTTGAGCACGTCGCTCAGCGGTCTTGTAAATTTGTTTTCAAAAGTTTGAGCTCCGGCACTCATGCTCAGTAGCATAAGTGCCGGAATTATAACACGTTTCATTTCTTGTTTATTTTATAAGTCAGTTTACCCAGACCGTCTCTCTTGGCGGCCAGTTTGCCGTTAACGAAGAGCATGAGGCCCTTGCCCTGGTGATATCGCTGTCCGTCCTTGTCGTAGACGATGGCTATGTTGTTGCCGCGATAGCTTATGTTGTCCAGGCAGAAGTAGTTCCATGTGCCTTCCGGTATGAGCGGATTGACAACTATGCTGCCGTCGGCCTGCGGTCTTAGTCCTGCTATACCGGTTATCACGAGGTCGGCAAATGTAGAGTGGTTGTAGTATCTGCTGCGCTCGCGGTCGCCCATCAGCCATGCTCCGTTCTTCTCGTCGAGATATTCGCCGATATACGGGCGTCCTCTGTGGTGCTGGCTCTCAACATACAGTTTCATCTGTTTGAAGAATGTAGAGTCGCCAACAACAGGCTCGGGATATGTGTTTATGTAGTTTGCCATGGCTGTAAGCGTCTGGCTTGTTGCGAAAGGCCATACGGCGCCGTCCCATTCGCAGCGTCCCACTCCGTGCGAGCGGAATTCAGGATGTCTTCTCTCAGCCGTTGTAAGTCCGTAGGGTGCAGAGAATCCTTCCTCGTCTTCCACTTGCTTCCATGCCTCGTCATATTTCTTTGCGTCAGGCAGGTTGAAATACCATGGAATAAATCCTATGGCCTCGCGCACGGCAGCCAGAGTGTCGCCTCTCATAGTCTCGAAGAACGACTGCTTCTCGCTCCACAGATTTGTCTGTATCAGGTTCTTTATCGTGTCGGCCTCCATTGTGTATTCCTTGGCCTTCTTTGTGTCGCCTGCCAGCTTGTTCAGTTCTGCCAGAGCCATTGCGTTGCCGTACATGTAGCTGTTTATTGTCGGACGTGCATACTGCTTGCGTCTTCCGCCGCTGATGCTCTCTTCCATTCCGTCCTGCACGTCGCCCTGCCAGTAGAGTCCGCTCTTCAGTCGGTTGGTGCTCTTCCAGCGTGCGTATTCCTCTTCGAGCGACGGCTTCAGTGCCATTACGAACGATGTGTCGCCAAGCACCTTGTAAGCCTCATATATGGCAGCCGGGTTCCATGAGCTGAACTTGTTCATCTTCTGCATTGCCTTGCCGTTGTTGCCGCGATACCATGTGTTCAGTATCTGGTGCAGATATGTCGAGTCGCGCAGCCAGCGTGTCTCCATCACGTGATGTCCTATTGCGCAGGCAATGAGGTTGTATTTGTCGGCATAAGAGCGTTGAACGAGGAATTCGGTCATGCCCAGTCCTACAGGAGTGCGCTTGATGTGCTTGCGCAGCGACCACCAGCGGAAGTAGTATATCTCTTCCATGTCCTTGTCGGGACATTCAAACAGAGGTATGTTCTTGCTCATCCATTCAGACGCCTTGCTGTTAGGTATGTCCGTAACGATGTTCTCGTCCTCCATGTTGTTGAAGTATTCGGCATAGTGTGCAAAGTCGTCATACTTCAGCACTGTTGATGCTGAATCGGCGTCTGCCGATGCAGTCTTCACGTTTGCAATAGAGAATGATGCCAGCTTGTCCTGCTCGTCGGCACGTGGCATGTCAACATACTGGTCGGCAGGAGTCTCAATGCTCGGCTCAGTGAACAGGTCGCCTGTGCGGAACACTATTCGTGTTATGGCGTCAACGGGTGTGTCGAACATACGTGCCGTTGCCTTCTTGCCGTTCACGAAGTATGTTCCCACGTGTCCGTCTACCGACAGCTTGGCTGTGATATGATATGTCTGTCCGGCGTCATAGTGCTTCAGCATGCCGCCATAGCGCGCTCCGCCCTTTACCTTCATTGTTGCGGCAGAGTCGAGCACGATACGGGCGCACATGTTGCCCTTGTCGTCAAGGAACTCTATGTTGAGCTGTCCGTGGTCGTTCTGTGCGGGCTTAACGTCGAAGTCTACCGTAAGTTCCTTCGTAGCCGGTATCAGTTTCTCCACCTTGGCGTAGTCATACGGATCCTTGTCGCTCAGCGTCAGCCATTCGCCGTTGAGCGTTACGGGTGCCCACAGCGGCGAGTAGATGTTCCAGTCTTTCATGTCCTGCAGTTTGGCATACTTGCTGAAGCTGCCTCCTGCATGTTCTGTAGCCTTTATCTTTACAGGCACGGGTATGCACGACACCCACATGTCTTCCTTATTGTTGCTGTATGTAACCCACAGGTTCTTGTCCGGCGGTGTTCCGTTGCCTTCCAGTATGCCTCGTGTATACTGCGGTCCGTAGCTCTTGTAGTTGCCCCAGTGGCGTTCAGGCGTAACCTCGCCGTTCACCAGGTTGAGCGTTGTGTATTCCAGTCCGTCGTTGCTCAGCGATATAGCCAGCGGCCAGCGATATTCAGCCGGGTTATACACCGTGGCATAAGTGCCGTCAGAAAGGCGCTGTCCCCATATCTTCGCGTTAGAGTTCACAAAGCCGTGAGCTCTCTTTGCCGGTTCTCTCCATGTGTTTCCGCCGTCGCTGCTTATGCTTGTCAGCGCGTGCTTCCACAGTCCCACCTTGCGTCCGTCGGGCAGGGTGTATCCGCTGAACGCCTTGTAGGGAGTCTTCAGCGGCAGTATGTCGTCGTTTCTGTCAGCCTCTTCAACCCACTGCATTCTGTACATCGGGTTAGCCAGAATCTCGTCGCAGGCCTTAACAAACTCCTTGTCCTTTGCTTTCTTGTAGTAAGGATAGTCGGTGTTCTTTTCGTTAAATCCGTGATTATAATATATAAAGTATATAGGACCGAATGTTCCGTCGGCCTTTATCTCTCTTACAACGCGGCCTATTCCGTTGCCGTCGTTGGGGTCGTCTTTCGGAGTGAGTGCCACGCCGTAGTTGCCCATTGCAATTAGGCGGTTGCTCTTAGACACATAGAAGCCCACGCGCTGGTGCATGATGGCCTTCAGGTCTTTTGCCACAACGCCCGGCCATGTCGGCTTGGTGTATCCGTCGGGCACGTTGTATTCAGGGAACAGCTCAACGGGCTTAGTCCATTTGTATCCGTCTACAGAAGTCTGCAGCATGGTCTTTCCGGGCGGCTCATGCTCGCTTCTCGGGTCGGTCAGGTAGTGCATGTAGAACTTGCCTTTCCAGTATGCCATCATGGGCTGATGGTTATAGAGCCATCCCTGTTCGCCTCTCATGGTCTGAATGCTGTGAACTCCCACCACGGGCGACAGTCCGCCGTCATGTCGTGCAGGCGTAGCCACGGTCGTTCCGGTGTAGTGAACAGCGTCGCGGTTCTCCTTTATCAGGTTCTTCACAATCTCCTCGTCGGCCATGAACACCGTTCCGTGCTTGTGTCCTACAGGGAACTTTACGGCACCTGTCTGGTCCTGGAAGTTCTTGAAGTCCTTTGTCCTTGCCGCTCCGTATATGCCGTGGCGGTAAGAGTCGTAGTAGATGTAATACCATCCGTTGACCATTGCCGTTGACGGACCTTCGCAGAAGCTCTCTGTGAACGGCTCCGACGCCTTGCTCCATGGGCCGTAGGGCGACTTGGCAAAAGCCACCTTGATGTTGCGCTGGTCTCTCGAGTTGTCTTTCAGCACCATCACGTAGTCGTCCTTGCCTCTCTTTACGAGAGTGGCGTCAATGCTGCTGAAGTCAGGGTCGATAAGCACCTTGGCCTTGCTGAACTTCTTGAAGTCTTTTGTCGTAACGTAGTACAGACGGTGATTGTTGTAGTGGTCTTCTTTATAGTCGGGAAACTTGCCCGGTATGCATGATGCCCATATTATCATGTACTGCTTCTTCACGTCGTCGTAGAACAGTTCCGGTGCCCATACGTTCACCGTTGTAGGGTCTGTCATGACGTTTATCAGTCTTGGCTTGCTCCAGTGGATAAGATCTTTTGATGATGCATAACCAAAACCCTTGTCGCCTTTCCAGCTCGATGTCCATACCAGATGGAACGTGCCGTCGGGTCCTTTCACTATCGAAGGGTCGCGCATCACCTTCTGTTCTCCTACCGCCGGGCGCAGGAATGTGCCCTGTATGGTGTCCCATCTCAGTCCGTCATAGCTGTAGATAAAGCGCAGGCCTTCGTTGGCCGGCTCATGGAATGATGTGGAAACGTAAATGTCTTTCGCGTAAGAAAGATTTGGTGCCGTCGTTGTCAACATAACGATGGCAGACAAAAAAAGTTTTCTCATTTCAGTTTTTCTTGTTTATGTTATGACGCTCAGATTTTAGGTTTGTAATCATATTAATTAATGTAACTTTAAATTTTTTATTGTAACAATGCGTGCTTTTCTTCTCCTCCGTAGCCTGTTTTCATCTTCTCCGCTCCTTATTGTGCCGTGCCGTCAGTGCCCCTATGTGCCTGGCAGACTTAAAAATCGGTCATTCTGACGGCTTTTTCACGGCAGAAATGTTTTTGTTATACTTTTTTAAAGCAATTGAACCTTTTATGCATCATCAATGTAAACATATTTTGGTAATTTTGTACAAAAATTTACAAGCCGCCGGATTTGCGCCGCCCGCAGCCGCAGTTTTGCTGTATGGCGTGTGCGTGTTTTGCCTATGCAGCGGCACGTCGCAGGGCGTTGTCTGCCGATGACGGGTGCGGCATAACAGAGAGCGAACGTATAAAAACAAAAACATAAAGCCTATGAAGTTGAGAATATGTTTATTCCTTATGGCCACCATGATGCTTCTGAGCAATGGTCAGGCCAGTGTGAACGTGTTTACCGTAAAGGGCCGCGTTACCGACAAGGCGGGCAGGGGTATCAGCGGAGTGGTGGTCAACAACGGCATGGCCTTCACCCGTACAGACGCCAATGGCTACTGGACGCTGCGCACCGACACGTTTGTCAGCAAGTTTATAAGCATCTCCACGCCGGCTGCCTACAAGCTGCCTTCCAAGAACGGCATAGCCTCCGGCTTCTACGTGCCCGTCAGGACGGCCGTAAGCTCTAAGAGCTGCAACTTTGTGCTCGAAAAGCGCACCAAGCCTGCCGACAGGTTCAGCTACATAGCCATATCCGACCCGCAGATGCTCGATGCTGCCGACATGAAGAGATGGAACACCGAACTGGTGCCCGACATGCGTGCCGTGGTCGACTCGCTGAGCAAGACGCGTGAGGTGGTGGGCATCACCGTGGGCGACATCGTGTTCGATAATCTGCCGCTGCTGCGCAGCTATGCCGCGTCGTTCAAGAACATGAAGATAACCATGTTTCAGTGTATCGGCAACCACGACTTCGACAAGCGCTACAAGGGGCTCAACAACGCGCGCCTTGGTGCCGGAGCCTACGGCGAGATGGCCTATGCGGCTGTGTTCGGACCTACCGACTATTCGTTCAACATAGGCAAGGCCCACGTCGTTACGCTGAAGAACATCAACTATAAGGGCAACAAGGCGTATGTTGAGACGCTCACGGAGAATCAGCTGCGCTGGCTTGCCAACGACCTGAAGTTTGTGCCCAAAGGTTCGCTCGTCATCCTCAACATGCACGCCGCCGCATGGAACAAGGACGACCCTGCCCAGAACATGCGCGGGGCTGCCTCGCTGCAGAAGTTGCTCGAGGGCTACAAGGTGCATGTGTTCTGCGGCCACACCCATTACTTTCAGAACGTGGTGGTCAACAGCAACCTCTATCAGCACAACATAGGAGCTGCCAGCGGAGCATGGTGGAACGGATGGCTCAACCGCTGCGGAGCGCCTAACGGATATATGGTGGTAGATGTCAACGGCAACAGTGTCGAGTGGCAGTATAAGGCCACGGGCTTCCCCTTCTCGCGCCAGATGACGCTCTACGACAAGGGCGACTTCGGCACGCAGCCCGGATATGTCGTTGCCAACATCTGGGACTACGACCCTGCATGCAAGGTTGAATGGTATCAGGACGGCAAGCTGATGGGCACCATGCAGCGCTTCACGGGCGTCGACTTTGAGTTTGGCTCGCGCACGCTTGCTGCCGGACGCCCCGCCAACACGTCGCACCTGTTCAGATGCAAGCCCGTGGGCAACTATAAGGAGATAAAGGTGGTTATGACAAACCGCTTCGGCCGCATCGTCTCTGACGTCATCAGACCTCGCGTCTCTGTCATAGCTCACCGCGGAGGTGCCGGACTTTATCCCGAGAACACCATCGAGGCAATGCTCAATGCCGTGAAGCTCGGCGTAACCGACCTTGAGATGGACCTGCACGTAACCAAGGACGGGGTAGTGGTGGTTTCGCACGATCCCTATGTCAAAGGCTACGGACAGAAGTATCCCATCTATTCGCTCACATGGAAACAGCTTTCGGCAAAGGTCATAGGCAACGTAAAAGACCCTGCCTTCCCCGACAGCAAGCGCCTCTACACCCATGTGCCTATGGTGACGGCGCTCATCGATTCTGTTGAAACTTACTGCCGTCAGCACCGCCTTGCGCCTGTAAGATACACCATAGAAATCAAGTCTGACGCCGCTCTCGACGGCAAACTTACGCCCGAATACAAGACCTTTGCCGACCAGTGTGTAAAGGCTCTCAGCACCCGTAACCTCGGTTCGCGCCTGCTCGTGCAGAGCTTCGACGTGCGCACGCTGAAGTATCTTCATGCCAAGTATCCGCAGATGCGCCTGCTCTACCTGATAGACAATACGTCGGGCGGCTATGATGCGGCCATGACCAAGCTCGGCTTTGTGCCTTATGCCGTCGGTCCCGACTATCCCATGGTCAACGCTGCCTTCGTAGCTAAGGCAAAGTCTGCTGGAATGCGCGTCATTCCTTACACCGTGGACACCAAGGCCGATGCGCAGAAGCTGGTTAAGGCGGGCGTGAATGCCATCATAACCAACTATCCCGACAGGATGTTCGGATGGATAGGCAAGTAGACAGCGGCTCTGCCGTCATGTGGCTTGCGCCAAGGCTTAATGCCGTGAACAGATATTTTTTTTGCATAATATAAGCAAAGCGTTGCTGAATTTTCTTCTTGTGATGACAGGGCCGGGCTTTCAGCCCCCGGCCCTTTTTCGTGTCTTTGCGCCCGGTTAGCGCCTTGTGTATGCGGTTCAGGCTGTCGGGGGCTGTAGTATGATGATTTGTGTGATGTTAAAATGTAAGTAAATGGCGCGTTGCTCTTTCATAATGATATATTGTGTATGTGCGCTTTTGTTGCCGTATTAGTCTTCTGATAAGTCCGCTTTGCGCTTTTTGTTGCCTGTTTTCATGCGTTTTGAGTGCCGGTTTATGGCCGTCGGTCTGCAAAAGGCATGCTTTGGCCGTTTTATTACTATACATTTCGCTTTGCATTATGCCGTCTTTCGCCTTCTGATTTGCGGTCTTTCGGCTTCCCGTTTGTGTCCTTTTGCACGGCGTCGTCATTCCTCTTGTTGCACATCCAGGCGTTATATCTCTATATCTTTCTGATGTACTGCATTTTATTTTTGCACACAATTTTGCGCAAAAAATGGCACTGTTTCACCTAAATCTTATTCTGTCGCCGTTTAATCTCATCTTGCTAAATCAATATGTAAGATAAATTGCGGTTATTCTTTCTTTATGTCTTTTCTGTGGTCTTTGTGTTGTTTTGTCTGCGTATTTATTGAAATAATGACAATAAATTGTTCATTGTTGTTGCATATTGATAATAAATTATTATCTTTGCTGCCGTATTTTATGGTTAATAAGAGAGAATATGAGCAAATTGATAAGACCTGTAGACTATAAGCCGCTGCTGAACGTCAGGCAGACGGAGCAGGGCATAAAAATGATAAAAGACTTTTTTCAGCAGAATCTTTCAACGGAGCTTCGCCTCCGCCGTGTAACGGCACCGCTGTTTGTGCTTAAAGGTCTTGGCATAAACGACGACCTCAACGGCACGGAACGCCCCGTGACGTTTCCCATTAAGGATCTTGGCGACGCTCAGGCGGAGGTGGTCCACTCGCTTGCCAAGTGGAAACGGCTCACCTTGGCAGAGTATGCCGTTGAGCCGGGCTATGGCATCTACACCGACATGAACGCTATCAGGGCCGACGAGGAGCTTGACAATCTTCATTCGCTCTATGTCGATCAGTGGGACTGGGAGATGGTTATGACGCGCGCCGAACGCAATCTCGATTTCCTTAAAAGCGTTGTCCGCCGCATCTATGCCGCCATCCTCCGCACCGAGTATCTTGTGTGCGAGCATTATTCGGCTCTTAAGCCGTTTCTGCCTTCCGACATCCATTTCGTCCACAGCGAAGACCTGCTGCAGATGTATCCCGACAAGAGCGTGAAAGAACGTGAAGACCTGATATGCAAGAAGTATGGCGCCGTGTTTATCATTGGCATCGGCGGCAACCTGTCTGACGGCAAGCCGCACGACGGTCGCGCTCCCGACTATGACGACTGGACCACGCCCAACAGCGACGGCCGCAACGGTCTCAACGGTGACATCCTTATCTGGTATCCCACGCTCGCCCGTGCCGTAGAGCTGTCGTCAATGGGCATACGTGTTGACAAAGAAGCACTGCTGCGCCAGTTAAAGCTCACTGGTCAGGAACATCGCTCAAGTCTGTATTTCCACAAAAAGCTCCTTGCCGGTGAACTGCCGTTGAGTATCGGCGGCGGAATAGGGCAGAGCCGCCTGTGCATGGTGCTGCTCCACAAAGCCCATTTAGGCGAGATACAGGCCAGCATATGGCCCGAAGAGATGAGAAAAGAGTGTGAAGAATTGGGAATGACGATAATATAATTTTAAGTGAAGAACGAAGCGCAGGCGCAAAGCGCAAGCGCAGTTAAAAATTAAAAAGTAAAAATTAAACAGCGTTTCTTGTTGGGTATTGTCATTTGGAGTTAAAGTAGTTATCGCTCACTAAGGTGAGCTAGGAGCATATTTAAGTGAAGAGTGAAGAACGAAGAGCAGGCGCAAAGCGCAACTAAAAATGAAAAGTTAAAAGTGAACAATGAAAAATCCAAATGTCTTGCTATGAAAAGAGTCAACAAAGCATTTGACTCTAACTACTAGCCAACTCCGTTGGCGATAACTACTTTAACTCCTTTAACTACCGAGAAACAGAATCCACGTAGTACGTGCGACAATAATCAACAAGACTAATGTGCCGGCTGATTTGCAATCTGCCGGAATAAAGTATAAGGATCTTTGATCCGCTTAAAATACCGCTTGTTTAAGTGAAAAGCAGATGCAAAAGTGCAACTAAAAGTGAAAAATCAAAATGTCTAAGCTGGTTTAATACAGCATGACAATATAAAATAGGAAGTAATCGGATCGCAGATCCTGATATTCCATTCCGGCGGAGCGCAGATCCGCCGGAACATTAGCGACGTAGTGCGTCTTACGGAAGTGAAGAGCATATTTAAGTGAAGAGTGAAGAACGAAGAGTGAAAAATCCAAATGTCCTGTGGCTATTGCCAATGCATAACAACTGATAATAATCAACAAGACTAATGTGCCGGCTGATTTGGAGATTGTCGTGCAAACGAGAGCAGAAACAAATTGTATTTGGTTATGCCGAGTGCAGCCGGCAATCAATAGAATTAATCTGCCGGAATTAAATATAAGGATCTTTGATCCGCTTAAAATACCGATTATTTATGTGAAGCAGGTACAAAAGCGCAATCAGGCCTGAGCATTTAAAAAAATAAAAGTGAAAATATGAATGCCAAGATAGCATAAAACAGCATGACAATACAAAATAGGAAGTAATCGGATCACAAATTAGCTACGCTGACCTTCGGTTCTTATACTTTATTCCGGCGGAGCGCAGATCCGCCGGCACAATAGCCAACGTAGTGGTTGCGAGAAAAATGAAGTTGGACGCAAGTCAATTCGTATGTCTTTCTATGACAACAATCAACAAGGCATATGACTCTAACTCCTAGCCAACTCCGTTGGCGATAACTACTATAACTCCTTTAACTCCTAAACCAACTACTATAACTCCTTTAACTCCTAATCCAACTCCTTTAACTCCTGACAAGAACGTAATTATGAATTCCTAGCTTACTTCCAGTCCGAGTATTTCGCTTAGCCGTTCGAAGGCCTTGTTTGTATTTTTCAGTTCGTCAAAGCGTTCGCGGTTTGTCGGTATGCGCTTTATCTCTTCAGGCTTTGCCAGTCTTAGCGTCAGTGTTATGTCGCTGTTTCTGAGGGCCTTTATCAGCGTGTTGCGTATTCTGCCCTTAATCTTGTTTATCTCTTCCAGCAGAATCTCGTTGTCAACCACCACCTCGATGTTCGGAAACTCCTTTATTGTCGGCATCATGTTCTTCATGCGCGCCGCTATTCCGGTCATTTGCTGCGGCATACGGTTGCACATGCCTACCCATTGCGTCAGCATCTCGTCCTCTGTGAACGTGTTGTGCTCACCGTTGTCAACCACCTCTACGTCTTGCTCCGCCACCATCTGCGGCTCTTCGCCCTGACGTCTCAGGTTGGCAAACGTCTTGCCGATGCTGCCTAGTTTCAGTTTTCGCAGATTCGTCGTCATAGCCGGCTGTGCTGCCTTTGCTCCGTCGCCGTTGCTCATGCTGTTGTCGGTGCTGCTGCCTTCGCTTGCAGACACGACGCTCTCTGCCGCCTTCTCGGCATTGTGCTTGGCAATGGCCGTATGGCGGTTAACGCTGGGCTCGGCCGCGGCCACCTGCATAGCCGCCTTTGGCCTTTCGCCCATAAGTCTTTTAAACAGGGATTTCAGTCTCTTAGGGCAACGCCCCGAGGCTGCCCCTTCGTCGTCAGGCTGAGTTATCTGCGCTATCTCTATCAGCGTCAGCTCCACCAGCAGTCTCTTGTTGCTGCTCTGGCGGTAGTTTATGTCGCAGTCGTTGATAATACGCAGCGCCTTATACAGAAACGCCGAACTGCATTTGGCAGCCTGCGCCTTGTATTTCTCCGTCTGCGATGCACTCGCCTGCAGCAGCGGCAGCGTCTGTTCGTCCTTTGCCATCATCACGTTGCGCACGTGCACCGCCAGTCCGTTTATCAGATGTCCGCCGTCGAAGCCCTTGTTTATTATGTTGTTCAGCAGCACCATCACGTCTGCCGCCTTGTTCTCCAGGCACAGGTCGATGATGTTAAAGTAGTTGTCGGCGTCGAGCACGTTCAGGTCCTCAATCACCTTTTTATATGTGATGTTGCCCTGACAGAAACTTGCAGCCTGGTCGAACACCGACAGCGCGTCTCTCATTCCGCCGTCGGCCTTCTCCGCTATCACGTTCAGCGCCTCTTCCTCGTAAGTTATGCCTTCCTTGTCGGCCACCATCTTCAGGTGGTTGATGATGTTGGGCACCGTCATGCGCTCAAAGTCATAAATCTGACAGCGTGATATGATGGTAGGCAGAATCTTGTGCTTCTCAGTCGTTGCCAGGATGAATATCACGTGTGCAGGCGGTTCCTCAAGAGTCTTCAGAAAGGCGTTGAATGCCGCTGTCGACAGCATGTGCACCTCGTCGATGATAAACACCTTATACTTACCCACCTGCGGCGGTATTCTTGTCTGTTCCATCAGAGCCTTGATGTTCTCCACCGAGTTGTTGCTGGCAGCGTCGAGCTCAAAGATGTTATACGAGCGCTGTTCGTTGAACGCCTTGCAGCTTTCGCATTCGTTGCAGGCCTCACCTTCAGCAGTAGGGTTCTGGCAGTTGATGGCCTTGGCAAAGATACGTGCGCATGTAGTCTTGCCCACGCCCCTGGGTCCGCAGAACAGGTAGGCATGAGCCAGCTTTCCGCTCTTCACCGCGTTTTTCAGCGTAGTGGTAAGAGCCGCCTGTCCCACAACCGAGTCGAAGGTCATAGGTCTGTATTTGCGCGCAGAAACAATATATTCTTTCATAATACAAAAAAATCAAAGCGAAGATAACGTCCTCATTGCGTGTGCGTAATCCTCAAGCCATGCTTGAATGTTATGCAGAGATGCCGCATATCTTATGCAAAGATATCGCAAATCGAATGCAGAATCATTAAGCCACGCTTGAATGTTATGCTGAGATGCCGTATATCTTATGCAAAGATACTTCAAATCGTACGAAAAACAAAATCTTATCAAATGTTTTGATTTATGTCTGATGTTTTTGTGGTTCTTGTTAGAAATTAAATAAGCACAACGTTTGGTGTTATTACAGCGGATTTGCGCTCCATGAGCTTTGATGGTTATCATCGGTAGTTAGAGTAGTTAAAGAAGTTATCGCCAACGGAGTTGGCTAGGAGTTAAAATCATATGCAAACGTAGTACGTGTTTAAGTGAAGAATGAAAAGTGAAGAGTGAAAAATCCAAATGCATTGTTGTCTTTTTTCGCAAGCACTACTTTAGCACATAGATTTTTCACTCTTAGTTCTTCACTCTTCACTTAAATATGCTCTTCACTTTCGTAAGATGCACTACGTTTGCTATTGTGCCGGCTGATTTGCAATCTGCCGGAATTGAATATAAGGATCTGTGATCCGATTACTTCCTATTTCTGTCATTATCATGCTGTTTTAAGCTCGCTTATACATTTAGATTTTTAACTTTTAACTTTTAATTTTTAATTTTCGCCAGAACTGTCCGATTACTTCCTATTTCTGTCATTATCATGCTGTTTTATGCTAGCTTAGCATTCATATTTTCACTTTTAATTTTTTTTCGTGCCTTACTTACTTTCGTAAAACAATCGGTATTTTAAGCGGATTAAATAAATCCTTATATTCAATTCCGGCGGAGCGCAGATCCGCCGGCACAATAGCCTTGTCGTTTATTATCAATTCTATTACAAAGAAAAGAATCAACAAGGCATATGACTTTAACTCCTAGCCAACTCCGTTGGTGATAACTACTCTAACTACTTTAACTCCCAATGACAATAGCGCAGATCCGCCGGCACAATAGCCTTGTCGTTTATTATTAATTCTATTACAAAGAAAAGAATCAACAAGGCATATGACTTTAACTCCTAGCCAACTCCGTTGGCGATAACTACTATAACTACTTTAACTCCCAATGACAATACCTAACAAGGCATTTGGATTCTTCACTCTTCGTTCTTCACTTAGAAAATGCTCCTTTAACTCCCAATTACAATACCATTATTGTCTGGGACTCTCAGCACCTTTGTTTTCTCTTGATGCAAATGAACCATTATGCACCAAGGCGGTTTGTTGCTGGATACTTGTGTCTGTAAATTCTTTTATGTCAGATGCTTACGTGCATGCGTTGTTGTCTGTTTTTTCGTTTTGTTTGTTCCGCCTACAGTACGGCTTCAAAAAAAATGCCGCTTTTGTTTACTTATTTATATAAAAAATATTACTTTTGCACCGGTGTTTCACATATTATATAATAACGTGGGGCATCATAAAAGAGCAAACATAAACCGGACTTTCATGGACGGAAATGTAAATTCGAACGACAATCTTGCGACGGCTAATAATGACGCTGGCGACGCCGTAGGCGTATCTCAACCTTTCAGATGGTACGTCGCGATAGTCAGCAATAACACCGAAAAAGTGTGTGCCGAAAAGATAGCTGCATTGGGCTACGACACATACGTTCCTACACAAAAAGAGCTGCGCCGCTGGAAGAACGGGCGCCGTAAAATCATCGACCGTATTGTTATTCCTGCAGCCGTCTTTGTGCGCTGCACCGAGGCCGACCGCCGCCATCATGTTGTCAACCTTCCTTTCGTAAAGCGCTTCATGGTCAACCGCGCCGCTGCCACCAACCAATACGGCTGGCATCCCGTAGCCATCGTGCCCGACCGTGAAATAGAGAAGTTCCGCTTTATCCTCTACAACTCCGACGCCGCTATCACTATCGAGCCCCTGCCGCTGCGTCTTGGCGACAAGGTGCGTGTCGTGCGCGGCAAACTCCTTGGACTAGAAGGCAACATCGTAAGATGCGAAAGCCACGACTCAGCCGATGCCGCCAACCTCGACATCGTAGTGCAGCTCGACATCCTCGGCTGTGCCCGCATGAACATATCGCCAACGGATCTGGAGAAAATATGAAAATGATTTATAATTCATAATTCACAATTCATAATTCATAATTCACAATTGGCTTAGCTAATTAATGTGCCGGCGGATCTGCGCTCCGCCGGAATAAAGTATAAGGATCTGTGATCCGCTTAAACTACCGCTGTTTTACGAAAGTAAGGAAGGAAAAGCAGATGCAAAAGCGCAATCAGGCCTTGCGCAATTAAAAATTAAGGAAGTTAGTCTTGCAGTTGACGTGAAGCAATAAAGGCACATGGCTTTAACTAATGTTCCGGCGGAAGTAATCGGATCTCAGATCCTGATATTCCATTCCGGCGGAGCGCAGATCCGCCGGAACATAAGCAACGTAGTGCTTGCGAAGAAAGACAACAAAGCATTTGGATTTTTCACTCTTAACTTTTCATTCTTAACTTAAACACGTACTACGTTTGCATATGACTTTAACTCCTAGCCAACTCCGTTGGCGATAACTTCTTTAACTCCTGACATAGACATTACGGAATCCTCGTTCCGACCCAATTATGGCTCCACTTTAAAGCATGGGCATGCTTTGCGTGGGTTTAGGTCATGATGCCCTACTATAAGGGCTTTAGGAAACAGACGGTGCATTCTCTCTACTAAAGATTTCAAGGCTTTGCGCTGGGCTTCAGTCCTGGTGTCGGCCGGCTTGCCGTTGGCGTCAAGTCCGCCTTCGTAGCAGATGCCGATAGAGTGGGAGTTATGGCCTTCGCAGTGCGCCCCGACCTTTTCTATGGGCCGTCCGTCGTGCACGGTGCCGTCGCGCGTGATATAGAAGTGGTATCCGATATCTCGGAAGTGTCTGTGCATGATATGGTCTCGCCGGCACTCCTCAAAGCTCAGGCTCCTCCCTTCGGGAGTCGCCGAGCAGTGAATGATGATAAGAGTAATTGTTCTCATCGGTAATGTAAGTTTACATACAACTCTGTAAGCCGAAAGCTGCAGCTACGGCCGACAGCACACTGATTACAGTCTGAATAATAATCTTAAAGATAGTTTTCTTCTGGTCGTTCATATTTATTATAAATTTAATATTAAGTTAAAGAAAAAGAGCCCCTCCAAACCTCCCCCGCGGGGAGGCTTCAAAGTGGCTTCTTTTCGTCACTCTGCGTAGGGCTGTTTTCAATCCGCTTTAACTATCGCAGTATTACGAAAGTGAAAACTTAAGAATGAAAATCCATATGTCTTGTGGGTTCAATTCAACCATGAGTTAAAGTTAGAGTCAACGGCAAACATAATGCTTGCGAAAAGGACCTACAATACAATTGGATTGACTAACGTCAAACTCTGTTTTTTCACTTTTCACTTAAATTCCTCCTCCTTCGCCGGTGTCGCTTACCGAGTATTTCGTGAGCTGTTTCACCACGGCGTCCTGTTTCAGGGTAGAGGTCGAGAGGTTACCGGTGGCACGTGCGCGGAGTTTCAGACCGCTGACATATTCGGCCACGTTGAATGCGGCAACAGAGGCGGCACCCTTGCTCCTTATACCAACGGAGAATATAGCCAGGTCGTCCAGCTTAACGTTTTTGCCGTCGAGCAGCAGTTCCTTGATACATGCAATCATGTCTTTCAGCACACCGTGTATAACTCCGGGCGAGTAGGGAGTGTTGTGAGTAGACATGTGCTTGGCAAGCATCTCCGTGTCGTAAGTCTCGTCGCACACGGCGCGGGCGTACCATAGGTTATACCCCGTGTTGCCTTCCATCTTGTTCTGATACAATTTGTAACGAATCATAGTTTTTTAAGTTTTAAAGATTAATAATACGATTATAATTCACAATTCACAATTCATAATTCACAATTAATTTACCCGTTCTTGTCAGGAGTTAAAGTAGTTATCGCCAACAAAGTTGGCTAGTAGTTAGAGTCAAATGCATTATTGATTCTTCTTGCAACCACTACGTTGGCTATTGTGCCGGCGAATCTGCGCTCCGCCGGAAAGGAATATCAGGAACCAACGGTCAGCGTAGCTAATTATCAATCCGCTTACTTCCTGTTTCACCATTTAGCTGCGCCGAACTCCGTTTCTTGTCAGGAGTTAAAGTAGTTATAGTAGTTATCGCTCACTAAGGTGAGCTAGTAGTTAGAGTCAAATGCATTATTGATTCTTCTCGCAATCACTACGTTGGCTATTGTGCCGGCGGATCTGTGCTCCGCCGGAAAGGAGTATCAGGATTTTCAATCCGCTTACTTCCTGTTTCACCATTTAGCTTACGCCGAACTTCTTTTAGCTTACGCTGAACTACGTTTCATAATTATCAATTTACTGAACTTTCTTTTGCAAAGATACAACACTGCAAAAGTCAGAAATGAGATAATGTGTAAAATGATGAGTTACAGTGACTTAAAGTTACATAAACCTTTGCTTGTCTCGCAAATTTTTCGTATCTTAGCTACATAATAACAGTCCCCGTTGCCGCAGGCATCTCACGCCTTTCTACGGAGCGACGGAGTCTTTAAGTCAAAGCAGATATGGAATGTTTCAAGATACGCACATACGGCCGCATGGAGCTTGCCCAGGCTTATTGCCCCGACATGAATCCCCGTGCCGCCTATCATAAACTCTCGTTATGGATAGACCGCTATCCTAACCTTCGTGAACAACTCGCAGCCATAGGCGCATCGCCAAAGTCGCGCACCTATACGCCCGCACAGGTAAAACTGATCGTAGAGGCATTAGGGGAACCGTAGTGCGCAAGCAGGCCTTGCGCAATTAAAAATTAACAGTTAAAAGTGAAAAATCCAATTGCTTTGTTAGGTATTGTAATTGGGAGTTAAAGAAGTATTTTCTAAGTGAAGAACGAAGAGCAGGCGCAAAAGCGCAATTAAAAATGAAAAGTTAAAAGTGAACAATGAAAAATCCAAATGTCTTGCCATGAAAAGAGTCAACAAAGCATTAGACTCCATGTGCAAAAGTAATGCTTGCGTCAATAATCAACAAGACTAATGTGCCGGCGGATCTGCGCTCCGCCGGAATTAAATATAAGGATCTCCTGATCCGCTTAAAATACCGCTGTTTTACGAAAGTAAGGAACGAAAAGTAGGCGCTGAGCTCAATCAGGTTTGAGCAATTAAAAATTAAAAGTTAAAAATCTAAATGTCTAAGCGAGTTTAAAACAACAATATAATGACAGAATAGGAAGTAATCGGACAGTTCTGGCGAAAATTAAAAATTAAAAGTTAAAAATCAAAATGTATAAGCGAACTTAAAACAGCATGATAATGACAGAATTGGAAGTAATCGGATCGCAGATCCTTATACTTTATTCCGGCGGAGCGCAGATCCGCCGGCACATTAGCAACGTTGTGCTTGCGAAAAAAGACAACAATGCATTTGGATTTTTCACTCTTCACTTTTCATTCTTCACTTAAACACGTACTACGTTTGCATATGACTCTAACTCCTAGCCAACTCCGTTGGCGATAACTCCTATAACTACTTTAACTCCTGACATAGACATCATAGAATCTTCCGTTGGCTATAACTACTTTAACTCCTGACAAGAAGCTCATGGAGCACAGATCCGCCGGCACAATACAATTGGCGAAACAAAAGCCTCCCCACGGGGGAGGTTTGGTGGGGCTTTTAATTCGCCCTTTCCCTCTCTACCACCATATACATCCGTCCGCGACTGGTTGTTTTCTGTTTAAAGCCAAGTTTTTTCATGGCTACGCCCACTTTGATGGTCGAGAGGGCACGTTTGATGAAGATGTTGATATGCTCAATGATATTCGTGGCGTTCACCAGCTTATACGGCTCGTTCTCCAGCGGCAGCCTGTAGTAGGTCACTATTAGTTCCTCTTCAACGTTAGGCACCTCGAACGACTTTATGTGGCGCGCCATGGTGTTAATCTCCGACCCGTTAAACCAGTAAGCCATGCCGCTGCGCCATAGTGCCAGCGCCTGACTGTATATGCCCTGGTAGTCATACCTCACGGTGCGCGGGTCGTCTATATAGTCAGCCTCAAAGGGCAGCCAGCGGCGGTTGCCCGTCTGATCCGTCAGAAACTGCATGTTGTTGCCCGTGCCGCAGAACGAGGCTATGTGCGCCCTGTTCTCCTTATACCTGCTGTATGCCGCCCTCTCGTTTATCGTCTTCGTCGTTACGAGAGCCTTCAGCTGGTTCAGTTCCGGCGTGCGCATCGAGTCGATCTCTTCAAGACAGATGATAGCATATTCCGCCAGCGACAGCCTGTCGTCCTTCGTCATCGTGTCGCTGTTGGTCTTAGTATAAAAATACGGGCGCAGCTCCTCCGGCAGCAGATAGTTGAAAAACGTGGTCTTGTATATGCCCTGACGGCCTATCAGCACCATTATCACGTTGTTCACCACCTCCTTGTCGAGCAGCGACGCCACCATGGCCACGAGCCATTTTCTGAAACACATGTCAAACAGGCCCTGCGGGTCTTCGGTGTCATCCCATAAGTCGCCCTTCCTGACGTGCACCATAGCCGTCAGCGTGCCAATATGGTCAGTGGTGCCGTCCCATTCGGGCAGATTGTCAAAATACTCTTTAAACGGGTTCCATTCAGCCACGTAGTCAGACAGAATCACGTTGTGCAGGTCGATGCTCCTTACGTGCAGTCCGGCCTTGTTCATGGCCGACCACAGCGAGTTCTCCAGCCTGTCGGTTACTTCCAGCCATCTGTCGCTGCCTTCTGTCTTATATTCGGTCTTGCGTGTAATCACGTTAAACCTGAACGCTGCGTGCTCATCCAGAAACTTCTCGATAGCAGTTATGTCCACGCCTTTGGCGCGGTCGTTGGCATCGCTTTTCTCAATCTTCTGCACCCTCATCGAGGCGTGTTCGGCTGTGTGGGCAAAGCACGACTTCATTATCGCCCTCACGCTTGTGCTGTCATAGTCGCTGAAGCGCTCCACAGCCCATTGCGTGGCTTCGTCCTCGTTCACGCCGAGTCTGTTGAGATAATATCCCGCCTTCGACACATATCTGTTGTATGAACCCTTGCAGTATCTCACGCCCTCGCGTTCCAGCTGTTTCTCTACAGCCCTCACGGCACGCTCAAGCGTAGTGTGATACTTTCTGTCGGTGCTCTTTTTTGCGGCAGCCTTCTTTTCGGGCAGCTCAATCGCTATAGGCACGCTGCTAGTGTTCAGCGTCGCCTCTGCGTCATGACATATCACCGACAGCCGCCCAAGGTTCTTACACTGTCCGTCGGCCTCGCATCCCAGCAGGCGTGCGAAGTATTCGTTGCCCGTCCTGAATGCTGCGCCGTATATGGTGCTCATCTCGTTGGCGGTCATTTTGTCGGTCAGTCTGGTGCCCTTCACCTCATATCTGAACAGCACCCTCAGTCCGTTGCCCGATATCGTCTTATACACCATCATGGCATGTCCGTCGTCAGTCAGCGTCTTTCTGGCGCTCTCTACGTCTGCCATATGGTCAAAGTCGCACATACCCACGCCTGTCAGACAAACAAAGTTCTCCGGCCTTCTGCCGCCGTCGCATATCACGGCAGGCGTAAATGCCGGCATATGTTTCTTTATCTTCTGGGCGTCATCCTCCAGTTTGCAGCTTTTATAGTATCTGTATTTCTCGGTGTTCTCTGCCAGTGTGCTTGTGGTAACGATGTTAAATATCTCTTGCCATTCAATGTTCCGGCATTCCTGGCTGTACATGTTTTTGAAGATAGTAGATTGCATATTTTTCTTTTAGATTTAGTTTTTTGCCACGCAGACTGTCTGCGATGGCCACAAATATATAACAACATTTTGCAGCATTAACAAAATTGTCCCCACGGGGACAAAAAGTTTTAAAAAAATAGGAGATTTATAAATAAAGACACAAAGGAGAAGCTCTACAAGGCTATTGTGCCGGCTGATTTGCACGAGTTGTTGAGCATAGCGAAAAATCCGACGGTAGATATTATCAGAACCGAAGGTCAGCGTAGCTAATTTTCAATCCGCTTAAAATACCGCATATTTAAGTGAAGAGTGAAGAACGAAGAGTGAAAAATCCAAATGTCTTGCTATGAAAAGAATCAACGAAGCATTTGACTCTAACTCCTAGCCAACTTGTTGGCGATAACTTCTTTAACTCCTTTAACTCCCGACTCGAAAGCACATATCCGCCGGAACAAAGGTTAATACAAACTTATGGCCCAAATGGTTACACTTCAGTAACCGTTGGTGTTGCATCCACTGCCTGTAACAATGCCAACTATGAGCACCCGACGTGGTGCTATATTGTAGCAACTACCAGACATAAGAGCAAACAAGGAAGCAGGCTTGCGCAATTTAAAATTAAGAAAGTTAGTCCTGCAGCAGACGCGAAGCAATAAAGGCACATGGCTTCCTGTGCTATTGTCATTGGGAGTTAAAGTAGTTATTGCTCACTAAGATGAGCTAGGAGTTAGAGGCAATAGCAAACGCAGTACTTGCGAAAAGATCCAGCAAAGTATTTGGATTTTTCACTCTAATTTCCGCCAGGCATTTTTCACTTTTAATTTTTCATTTTTAATTCACCCTGTTATAGGGTGGTAACCTGCTCTATAAACTCCTTACGCGCGCGCCCGAGGAATATAAGTGTTAATATCCATTTTGGATGACCCAAAACACAAATATTATATAAAAGTTACGGAACCTACTTACCACCCTATCACACTCTGGTGCCTGTTTTGTTGCGATTTCAGAACTTTTGTCGAGCATAAGGCGTTGATAATAAATGATATAAAGTGCTTAGTGATGGCGTGGAGTATATCACTGCAACCTTACAGGCAAGGTTGTCACTTTTATGCGAAAATCTGCCGAAAAAAGCGAGTAAAAAAACGTTAACAATGTTAATATCTAAATTTTGGATGACAAAAAATTAACATTCATTATATGTTGAAAATCGACTAAAATGCGCAAAAACGTGATAAGGTTACAGTAAGGTGATTATGTTCTAGATATGTAAAGATAATTTATGTGATTATAACGATAGCAAGTAAAATAACTATGTAAAATGTATGCGGGGGAAATGTTTATACATCTGATATGATTTACATATATTTTACTCCATTCTTATATACATTTATTGTCTTTACTAATTAATAAAGCTTTATGAATTTTCATTTATAATTCATTGAAAAATAATTCTAAATTCAATGATTTATACCTTAGAAATCAATGATTTTTCATAGAATAATAGATATAAATAATAAACAAAAATGAAAACAATAGGTTATGTCTCACAGGCAAATCCTTTTGAGGATAAAAAGGCTTGGAGTGGTCTGATTTACAAAATCAGAGAAGGTATTGAAAATGCAGGTTACAAGGTTGTTTGGATTCCGTATAATGCGGATACATTTAAACATAAGGTCTTAAAGGGTTTGATAAAACTTCGTTTTGGAAAAAATGTATTGAAAGATCATAATAAATATTATTACAAACTAAGCGCAGATACAATAGACATGAAGCTTGTGTCAAAATGTGATTATCTGTTTTTTCCGGGTGGAGCACAAATGGCTATATATAGAAATTTCAACAAGCCAATAATCTATTACACTGATGCAAATTTTAGCATTATGGTAAATTATTATTGGCATAATGAACCAAAATGGATAATAAAACAAGGAAATGAAACAGAGCGTTTAGGCATACAAAATAGCTATATAAACATACGTGCATCTAAATGGGCTGCTGACTCTGTTGTTAATGACTATAATGGCAATCCTGACCGTAATTATATAATAGAATTTGGCGCCAATCTTGAGGACAAAGATATATTTCATATAAAGCCTTATACAGATGGAACTCTTAACATTCTGTTTTCTGGCGTAGACTGGAAACGCAAGGGTGCAGAGATAGCAATTGACGCTGTGCGTCAACTGAATGAAAGAGGCATAACATCTAAACTTCTTTTAGTAGGATTAAGGGATGTGCCGCAGCGATATGCAAATCTGCCATACGTAGAAAATATAGGTTTCTTAAACAAAAACTATCCTGACCAATATCAGAAATATATAGACACTATAAGACAGTCGCATATATTCCTTTTGCCCACACGTGCAGAGTGTGCCGGTATTGTATTTTCAGAATCTTCTGCTTATGGTTTGCCTATATTTACATATAACACCGGAGGCATAGGTAATTATGTCATTGACGGGATTAATGGCTATAAGCTTCCGTTGACAGCCAAAGGAAAGGAATTTGCTGACAAAATAGAAGAGAGCTTGAAAAATAACGAGTTTGAAAAGTTAGGTCAGGGGGGAATAAAACTTTTTAACGAAAAACTAAATTGGCATTCTTGGGCAGAATCATTTAAGAAAATAATGCAGGATAACAATCTTTAATTTTGAAAATATGGAAAATAAAATAATAAATCTTTTTGTTCCGGGCAGACTCTGTCTGTTTGGAGAACATAGCGACTGGGCTGGAAAATACCGTACAATGAATGCAGATATAGTACCTGGTATGGCCATTGTAACAGGAGTGGAACAGGGCATTGAGGCAACTGCAGAAGCGTCAGAACGTTTTGAAGTAACGTGCAGTGCTCCCGAACTGACAGAATTGTGGCATGACTTCAGCTGCGACATGGATAGTGCAAAGTTAAAGGAAATAGCCCGTTCAGGCAATTTCTTTGCATATTGTGCGGGTGTCGCTTCATATATGATGGAGTGGTATAATGTTGGTGGTGTAAAGATAAATATCACGAGCATGACTCTTCCGATGAAAAGCGGCCTGTCTTCAAGTGCGGCGATATGTGTACTTGTTGCACGCGCATTCAATCTTCTTTATAATCTCAACCTAAACACTATGGGTGAGATGAATATTGCATATGTAGGTGAGTTGCGCACATCCTCACGTTGTGGACGTCTTGACCAAGCATGCGCTTTTGGCGTAAAACCTGTTCTTATGACATTTGACGGCGAGGAGATGGACGTGCAGCCTCTTAATGTCCGTAAAGATTTATATTGGGTATTTGCTGATTTATGTGCAGAGAAAGATACAATACGCATATTGGCAGACCTTAACAAGGGGTATCCTTTTGCTTCTGATGAGAAAGAGCGGAATGAGCACTGGGCCTTGGGAGAAGGAAACCGTGAGCTGATTAATCGTGCTGTAGAATATATTGCTAATGGTGATGCAGAGAAGCTTGGTATGCTCATGAGAGAGGCTCAGAATACGTTTGATGAGAAAATTGCGCCATTATGTCCAAAAGAACTCACAGCCCCCAAACTGCATAAAATATTGTCTGATGAGTATATACAGACTTTGACATGGGGAGGTAAGGGTGTTGGTTCTCAAGGAGACGGCTCTATACAGTTTCTTGCAAAAGACAAGGTTTGTCAGGACAGGCTTATCAGTTATCTTACAGAGATAGGACTGCGCCCATATAAGTTGACCATAAAAGCTGTTCATAGTGTACGTAAGGCCATAATACCCGTAGCTGGTTTCGGTACCAGACTGTATCCTGCAACAAGATGCCTGAAGAAAGATTTCTTCCCTATTGTCGATAAGGACGGATTGGTAAAACCTGTGATAATGATTTTGCTCGAGGAATTGATAAACAGCGGAATAGAGGAAATATGTCTGGTGCTTGGCAGTGAAGAAGAACGTAAACAATACAAAGAGTTCTTTGAGACTCGCCTTTCATCAGAGCATTTTAATAAACTAAATGCAGCAGCGCAGGAGTATGAAAATAAGATATTGAATATAGGAAAGCGCTTGCGTTATGTTTATCAGAAAGAGAAACTTGGTTTTGGACATGCGGTTTATCAGTGTAACGAGTTCGTAAATGGTGATCCAGTAATTCTATTATTGGGAGACACGCTGTATCATTCTTTCTCAAATAAGCCATGTGCATTGCAGCTTATTGAGGCGTATGAAAAATACAATAAACCAATGATTTCTATCCACGACATACCATTGGCTGTAGTTTCTCATTACGGTGTTGTTTCCGGTATATGGGAGAACAAGGAAGAAACACTTTTGAACATGACAACTTTCTGTGAAAAGCCTAAGGCTGCCTTTGCAGAAGAACATCTTGGTGTAAAGACCAAAGATGGTATAACAAAATATTTTTCTGTTTTCGGACAGTATATTTTGACAAGTGAGGTATTTGAACAGCTTGGCGAAAATATTAGAAATTATAATGGAACAGGAGAAGTTGAGCTTACAACAGCATTGGAACAGGTTAGAAACAAAGTAGGTATGATAGGCGTCAGACTAAATGGCAAAATGTATGACATGGGTAATGTAAATGCGTTTAGAAAGACTATTGCAGAATATTAGTTTTAATATATATGGAATATATTTGTTAATTGTTGAATTTATATAATATAATCTCATAATCTGTCGAAATACAGATTATGAGAAATATATTATTTTGAGATTAGGCACATATTTATGTCCCAGAATATGTTTTGGTTAAAGTAATATTTATGTATGGGAATACCCCTTTGTAGCTTATTTCATAATAATTAGTCACAGTGTATATGGTTATTTATTCTCAATAAAATAAAAACAGTGATATATGTAATATTTTATATATTGGCATTATGATATCTAGTTTAAAGAATTTAATTGTAGGTGGTAACTCACGTAGTGTTGCGGTAAAAAAAAATATTATAGGTTCATTCCTTGTTAAAGGTATAAGTATAATAATTTCTTTATTGTTAGTTCCGTTAACTTTAGGATATGTTTCGTCTGAGATATATGGAATATGGTTAACGATATCGTCTATAATGGTTTGGCTTGGTTTTTTTGATGTCGGTTTTACTTTGGGATTAAAAAACAAACTTGCTGAAGCTATAGCTTTAAACGACTGGAAACGTGGAAAGGCATTGGTCAGCACCACTTATTTTATGATGGTATTGATTTTTATTCCATTATGTATAATATTAGAAATAATAATACCGCATATTAATTGGGCTAGTTTTTTAAATGTAAAAGAAGTATATAATGATGATATAATAAAAGCATTGTATGTTTTGTCAGCTTGTTTTTGTTTGCAGATGATAGTTAATGTTTTAACTGCAGTAATAGCGGCCTATCAGAAAGTTGCATTATCATCTTCATTTCCTGTGATAGGTAATATTTTATCATTAGTTGCTATTTTTATACTTACAAAAACATGTCCACCATCATTAATGGCATTGGCATTCGCATTATCCATGATGCCTGTCTTAGTTGTGATTATAGCATCGTTAATACTTTATCATAAAAACTTTAATAAAGTTGCGCCAAGTATAAAGACGATAGAAAAGAAATACATAAAAGACCTTTTCAATTTAGGAGCAAGTTTTTTTATTATTCAACTTCAAGTTGTAATACTTTTCCAATGTACTAATATTTTAATTAGCAATATTTCTGGTCCTCAGGAAGTTACTGCTTATAATATATCTTACAAATACATAGGAATTGCAATGATGGCATACACAATAATATTATCTCCTTTATGGCCAGCCTTTACCGATGCCTATACAAAACGAGATTTTAATTGGATGAGGTCTGTTTACAGGAAAATGACAAAAGTTTATTTGTTATCTGTTATTATTATGGTAATAATGGTTGTGGTTTCTCCTATTGCTTATAAACTATGGATAGGGAATAAAGCAGATATTCCATTCTTGATGACATTGCTCGTAGCTGTATATATGATGATTAATAATTGGGATTCATTACAGGTGAATCTAATTAATGGTATAGGAACTATAAAACTTCAATTGTATGTTACTCTTATAGGCTTAGTTTTACATATACCATTGTCTTTGTTATTGGGAAATTTCATTGGTGCGTATGGTGTCCTGTGTTCGATGATATTCATAAACGTTATATATAGCATTTTTTTTACAATTCAAATTAACAAGATATTAAAACAACAGGCTTCTGGTATATGGCTTAAATAGATCATAGTTATATAGAAATTATAGATTATTGAAATAATGTTGGGAAAGATAAAGAACATATTTAATTATATCCATTTGAAACATAAATGGAAAGGTAAGGTCCTATTTAATAGAAATTCTCGGATTCATAAAATTTCAAATTTTGAAGGAGCAAATAAAGTATGTAGTAATACATATTTTGAAGGGTATATGGGTTATGGAACATATATAGGTTCTGATGGATTTTTTATTGGAAAAATAGGACGCTTTACATCTATCGCTGGTAAGTGTTGTGTTGTTTTGGGTAAACATCCTTATAAATATCCCTTTGCGACAACAAGCCCAATGTTTTTTTCTTTGTTAAAGCAAAATGGTAATACATATACTGATACTCAACTTTATGATGAATTTAAATATGCTGAACCTGGCTATTTAGTAGTTGTTGGTTCTGATTGTTGGATTGGTCATGATGTGAAAATTATAGAAGGCGTGAAGATTGGTGATGGTGCTATGGTGTTGGCTGGAGCTGTAGTTACAAAAGATGTGCCTCCATATGCGATAGTTGGTGGCGTCCCTGCAAAGATAATTGGTTATCGGTTTGATGAACAAACAATACAATTTCTATTAAAAACAAGATGGTGGGACAATAATATTGAATGGATAAAAGAAAATTGGAAATTGATGACAAATATTGATTTGCTTAAGGAATATTATAGATATAACAAGATAGTAAATAAAAATATTTTATAGTAGTATTATAATAACATGTAACAGAATTATTATGTTAAAAAAAATAGTATTGTTCATATCTTTTTGCAAGAAAAAGATACATGGCATTAACAGACGATTAAATGAAAAAATAACAATATGTGAGTTGCTGAATTCTAAAGTTAAATTTAATCCTTCTAAATGTCGTTTTTGGGGGCGTACATTTTTAGATATAAATAAGGGAAGTGATATTACTATAGGCGATTATTTTATTGCAAATTCAGGTGTTAATGGTGGTATTGATTGTGGCAATGGTTGTAAAATCGCAGTACAAAAAGGTGCTAAATTAATTATTGGAGAGCATTCTGGTATGACCAATACAATAATACAATGCCATGAAGAAATTATTATAGGTAATCACGTGAATATAGGTGCCGGCTGTATGATAATGGATTCTAATTTTCATTCTACTGATTGGCGAGATAGATTAGATAGACGAAAAGATATTGAAAATCATAGAAATGCTCCAATAAAGATTGGTGATGTTGTGTTTATTGGTGCCCGTTCTATTATTTGTAAAGGTGTAACTATCGGTGATCATGCAATGATTGCAGCAGGTAGTGTGGTCGTTAGTGATGTACCTGCTAATGAAGTTTGGGGTGGAAATCCAGCGAAGTTTATTAAGAAAACAAATTAAGATTATTAATACATATTATAGTGTTATGTTAGATAATATGAATTCATTAAGGATAACAAAATTTGAATATTTTATAGTATTCCTTTTAATTGTTATGTGTGGTTTTACTTCAGGAGATATTATACCGGCTAAGTCATATTTTCTATCGAGTATGTGTATTATATATCTTGTAAAAAGAAAAAATAATCAAGAGATAAAGCCATTATTAACCTTGATTATAGGGTATTGGATAATTGGTATTATGCATTATATAGAATATAAATATTATTCATCAAAATGTATCATTGATCGACCTCTTTTAATGCTTGCTGGCTTTTATGTGATTGATAAACTAAACTATAGATTTAAATATGCATATATGAATATAATGACTGTTATTGCAGGCATTAGTTTATTATTTTATTCAATAATGGTTTTAACTGGATATGTTCCATCTTTGTCATTTTTAGAAAAGCCATACTATAAAGGAGTTTTTATTTTTAATATGCGAATAAATGAAATTGCCGATCATCGAAATTGTGGCCCATTTTGGGAACCGGGAGCATTTGCAGGATATTTGTTAATGGTAGGCTTAATGTTTTTTAATCAGTTGGATATTTTGTGGAGAGAATATAAAAAGAAATGTGTAATTTTATTACTTGCATTATTTTCTACATTATCTTCACAGGGATATTTGGCCTTAGGCTTGTTGATATTATTATATTATTTAAGAAGTCATTTTAATCTTAAAACAATATTGGCTATATTTGGTTTTGGAATTATTGCATATTTTTCATATATTAAATTTGATTTTTTAAGAGAAAAGGTAAATGATCAGCTTGAATTGGCTGCAGATTGGGAAAGCAACGAGTCTTTGCAGTCAGCAAATAGATTTTCAACAACATTACTTGATATATATTATATAGAAAAATCTCCAATTATAGGTAATACTGATAATCTCCAGATTAGATATGCGGATCATCCATTTATTTTAAGAACAATAGATAATAAAGGACGTTATGGCTCCGGTAGTGGGACATCATCAGCTATGGCTTCTTACGGAATTCCTCTTTTTATATTATGGTTGTATTTAACATTTAAGGCATTTAATAGATTTTATTCGAGGCGTGAAGCAATATTTTCTCTCTTATTCATTGTTATTTTAGGCTCTGCGGAAGCTTATAATGGATATATATTATATTTATCGTTTCCATTTTTGATATTAGGTAATAAAAAAGGTGTAAACATAATTAGGCATGGAAAAAATAAGCATTATAACTGTAACATATAATTGTGGTGATATTTTGGAAACTACAATCCTTAGTTGTATAAATCAGGATTATGATAATATTGAATATTTGATAATAGATGGGGCAAGTACTGACAGAACTATAGATGTTATAAAAAGTTATTCGCATCAAATAACAAAATGGATAAGCGAGCCTGATAAGGGAATTTTTGATGCTATGAACAAAGGTATAAAAATGGCTTCTGGTGATTGGGTGATTTTTATGAATGCTGGAGATTATTTTTATCAAAATAATGTTTTATCAGATATTTTTGCTAAAGAAGATTTGAGTGAATTTGGAGTTATACATGGCAGATTTATGTCTTGTTCAAATAATCAGTTGGAATTAATTGATTTAACACCATTTTATAGGAATACAAAATCTGTAAAAGGTATGGGATTCAGTCATCAAGCATGTTTTGTTAGAACAGATTTGGCAAAAGAAAATTTATTTAGTGATAAATATAAACTTACGGCAGATTATAATCAGTTATATAATCTGTATTATAGAGATAATATAGCTTTTAAACAAGTAGATACTATTGTTGCTGTTATGCAGGGAGATGATGGCGCAACACAGCGCAATTATATTAATCATATAAATGAAGTTTGTAAAGTTTGTAGTAATGCCTCTACTTTTTCTAAAATAATATTTAAGTATAGGTTTCTACTTAAACATTATCTTAGAAGAATATTAAAATAAGTCCATCTTAAATAGTTACATATGAAGATTGTACATATTACAAATTGCTTGCGAGGGGGAGGAATTCAAAATTTTCTATTATCGTTACTACCTGAACAGGCATCAAAGAATAATAAGGTTTTATTAATTGTAATTGAGAAATATGATTATGAGTATTGTAATCATTTAGAGCAATTATTATCCCAAAATAGTATCACTGTTATAAGACTGAATAAATTAAAAAGCAATAAATTTTCGTTAATAAAGACAATTATAAAATGTCGTAGTATAGTTGGTAAAATTAATCCAGATATAGTTAACACCCATGGCGAAATGAGTCATGTGTATGGTGCTTTAAGTGTAATGGGGAAAAATATAAAACAAATTATAACAATACATAATGCACCTGAAGTATGGCCGTTTAGCGCAAAATTTTTATGTGGTAAAAAGCCACTAATTTTTTGTTCAAATGCTGCATATAATTTAAAGCAACAAACATGTACAGAAGCGACAACAATTAGTAATGGTATAAATGATAAAATTGTACGTACAAACAATCTTCATGATTTAAGAAAAGAATTAAATTTAAACAATAGTGATAAAATTGTTGTTCTTGTTGGTTCTATGAGACCTCAAAAAAATTATTCTTTTTTGAAAGAAATTGCAGATGAAATAAAAGATCAATCTATTCATTTTTGTATATGTGGAGGAAGTTATGGAGCAGGTTATATAAATACAGATGAATTTGAGTCGTATAAGAATATCCATTGTTTAGGTTTACGTTCTGATGTTTCTGCTATTGAAAATTCTGCAGATTTATTTTTAAGTTGTTCTAAATTTGAGGGTTTACCTATAGCTGTCTTAGAAGCTTATTTCAATGGTATTCCGTGTGTCCTTTCTCCAATAGTCCAACATATAAATATATCAAATGTATACAATGTTTATATACCAAAGGATTTTCATGCAAAGTCTTTTATTGATTGTATATATAAAGCGTTGTCGAATACAGAATCTCATGATGAGATATTAAGTAAAAGAAAATTACAAATTGAACAATATAGTATTAAAAATACGGCTATAAAGTATATCGAATTTTATAACAAAATATTAAATGGCTAATAACATTAAATATACGGTTGATAATTGTTTATGTACTGGTTGCGGTGTATGTGAAGATGTATGTCCAACAAAGTCAATAGAGATAACACGTGTAAACGGATTACTTCAACCCATTCTTAATGAGGAAACATGTTTAGGTGATAAATGCGGACGTTGCTTGAAAGTCTGTCCTGGTATAGGAATCAACTTGTCCGCTATATCTAAAGAACAATTTGACTCTTGTAAAGAGGATAAATACATCGGCCGTTATTATTCATTATATACAGGATATAGCCTTGATAAAGATATTCGTTATCATAGTGCTTCAGGGGGGCTTGTTAGTCAGTTCCTGATATATTTATTGGAAAAGAAAATAATTGACGGCGCTGTAGTTACGGGCTTTTCTGAGGATAATATCACACCTGTGTCTTATATAGCTAGGACCAAGGATGAAGTGTTAAAAGCCAAAGGTTCTAAATATTGTCCGGTCGCATTGAATAAACTTGGAAATGAAATTAAAAAATCTGATGGAAAATACGTAATAGTCGGACTGCCATGCCATATCCAAGGTTTCAGAAAAAGAGCAAAAATAGATAGGCCGTTTCGTGAAAAGGTTATAGGGTACTTCTCGATATATTGCTCATCAAACAGGACTTATAATGCTCAGGACTTTCTATTTAAAAAGTATAATGTGAATAAGAATAATATTTCTTATTTCGCTTATCGTGACAATGGTTGTTTAGGCAACATGGTGATAAATCAAGAAAAGCAACACCAAGAAATACCATATATAAAATATTATGGTGCATTGAGAAGTTTTTTTAAACCTCGTCGCTGTCTGACATGTATAGATCATTATGGAGAGTTGGCTGATGTCTGTTTTGGTGACATTCATATAAAGCCATATAGTGAAGATAAAATAGGTATAAGTTCATGGATTGTAAGAAATCCTTACTTTGACGATTTGTTTAAAGAAGCATCGAAGGAAGGATACATTTATATGAATGAATTAGATGCAAATACCTTGAATGAATCACAAAAGGCAATGCTTTATCCCAAAAAGAGAAAAGCTAAGGCCTTGATGAATTCAGATAAACTTTTATTTAGAAAATCAGCTGAATATGATGTTGCTTTAGAAAAGCCACAGATGAAAGATTATATATCATTATTTATAACAAATGTGCAGAGGTATATAGGTCGTCATAAACGTTTGTGGTTTATAGTTGAATACTTATATAATAAAAAGACAAAAAATGAATAAAAAGAAGAAAGTTGGTGGGGTTATTATAATGCACCCTAACCATAATAATTATGGAACTTCACTGCAAGGTTTTGCAACTGTCAAAGTAATAGAAAACCTAGATTATGATTTACGTATAATAAGATATGTAAAACAAAGAAGTATAAAAGAACTTATCAATACAATACCAGGCTTAATAAGGAGTGGTGCACTAAAAAACTTTTTTCATGATTATATGAAAAGATATGATCGGTTATTACATAAAGATTATTTTGAGAATAATAAAATAAGAACCAACGTAGTTAATGCTTTTAAGAAAAAGTATTTTGATAATATTTCTGATTTTTATTATGGTTTTCATGATTTACATGAAGGTTCAAAAAATTATGATGTAATATTTGTTGGTAGTGACCAAGTTTGGGGACCATTAAGTCTGTATGCAAGATTCTATAATCTTTTATTTGTTTCAGATAGCGTTCCACGTTTCTCTTATGCAAGTAGTTTTGGAGTATCTGATATCTTGCCTTGGCAAAAGGAAGGAACAAAAAAGTATTTAGATAGATTAAATCTGATAGGTGTAAGGGAATTAAGAGGAAAGGAAATGGTTGAAAACCTTTCTAAAAATAAAGCATATGTAGTCGCAGATCCAACAATGTTGTTGTCAAGAGATGATTGGCGTAAATATACTTGTCAATCGAAAATTAAAATAAAAGAACCCTATATATTATGTTATGTTTTAGGGGAACGCTTGGATGTAAGAAATGATATTAAAGAACTTGCGAAGAAATTAAATCTGAAGATTGTTTCTTTACCGCATGTAGATCAATATATTAAAGTTGATAATAATTTTGGAGATATTCAAATTTGGAATGCAGATGCCTTAGATTTTGTCAATCTTATAGACAATGCAGCTTATGTATGTACGGATTCTTTTCACGGTACTGTTTTTAGTATTTTAATGCATAAGAAATTTTTAACATATTATCGTCAACAGCCAACAGAAAAACGTTCTACACATGCAAGAATTAATAGTCTTCTTACTATATTCGGATTATCGGATCGTATTTTTAAGTCTGATTCATTATCACAAATTACACAAGATATAGATTATATTAAGGTTGATAGAACGCTTGGGGAACTTAGACAACAATCTCTTGACTTCTTAAAGAGAGGTTTAAATCTATAATATATTTATGCTATTTTATTGGACTTAATAATGTTTATCTTTACAATTGTATTTTCTGGGGTTAATATCAATTAAAACTATCATTCATGAATATTTTATACATAGCATATTCCTGCAGTCCGGTTGCTGGAAGTGAAGACCGTGTGGGATGGAATGTAGCGGTAGAAATGTCAAAGAAACATTCCGTTCATGTTATTACAAAAGTTGAACAGAAAAAAGACATAGAGCATTATTTACAACAACATCCTATAGACAACATATGCTTTTATTACGTAGATATTCCTAATTTATATAAAAGATTGTTTAAGGGTTTTCTTTATTCTGGACGTCTGAATATATGGCATAAAAAGGCTTTAGCTGTTGCAAATAATATTTGTAACACATATAGTATTGATATAGTTCATCAGCTTACTCCAATGGAATTCAGAGCTATTGGAGATTATGGAAGAATAAAGAATGTAAAATATGTTTGTGGTCCGCTAGGTGGAGGTGAATATGTCCCCAATGGTTTGAAATGTTATAAGAAAGGACATTATGCGATTGAAATTTTACGTGATATAATGAATCGCTGGTATAGATTTTTGTTTAATATTACTGGTAGATTAAAACGTTGCGATTATTTCATTTATGCAAATGAGGAAACAAAATATTATCTGGGATATGGTAGTCATGTTGAGACAGAGATGGCTGTAGATAACATTTTCTATGATGAAGATAAACCATTGAATAAAAAGTGTGTATTTTTAATGGCAGGAAGACTTATTTATAGAAAAGGTCTTGACTTCCTGTTTGATGCAATTGAAAAGATACCAGAAGACAAACGGTATGAAGTTAGAATAATAGGTGATGGTCCAGAAATGCGAAAGTTAAAAAAAAGATGGGATAGATCAAAAAAACTTCAAGAACATGTTATTTTTGTTGGGCGTATACCGTTTACGGAGATGAAAAACGAGTATGATAAAGCTGATGTTTTTTTAATGCCAAGTATACGTGAAACAACGGGTTCTGTGTTATTGGAAGCAATGTCAAATGGAATTCCTATAATAGCAATAAATCGTTTTGGCAGCGGGTTGTTGTTAAATAAAGATTTGGGTTGGACTTTTGATGGCAATACAAAGGAGGAATTTATAACATCTTTTGTTAATTCCATGGTGGATTGTATAGAACATCCAGAGGAAGTTAGACGTAAAGGGAAAAATATGTTATTGGCTGCAAAAAAATATACGTGGGGGATAAAAGTTCAACATTTTGAAGATATATATATAAATATATTAAAAAATGTATAGAGAGGATGATAAATACAAATTGTTAAACAGATTTAAATTTAGCAATGAAGATTTTACTTTCCAATAAATTCTATTACCGCCGTGGCGGTGATTGCATATACATGCTCAACTTAGAGCAGCTGTTAAAGCAGCACGGTCATGAAGTGGCAGTGTTTGCTATGGAATATCCGGAAAATATAAGTACGCCATGGAGCAAATATTTTCCGCAGAACATGAGTAAGCTGATGGCGTTTACACGTCCGTTCGGCTCTAACGAGGTGAAGACGAAGTTTAATAAGCTGCTGGACGACTTTAAGCCGGACGTGGTGCATCTAAACAACATACACACACAGCTGTCGCCAGTGATGGCGGAACTGGCGCATAAGCGGGGGATAAAGGTGGCATGGACTCTGCACGACTATAAGCTGCTGTGCCCAAGATATGACTGCCTGCGCAACGGCACCGATATATGTGAGCTGTGCTTCAACGGCGACAAGATTAACTGCAAGACGTATAAGTGCATGAAAGGCTCTGCGCTGGCATCGATGATAGGATATAAAGAGGCCGTAAAATGGAACAGGGAGCGGCTGGAGGCATGCACGGATGTGTTTGTATGTCCCAGCCAGTTTATGGCAGATAAAATGGCACAGGGCGGATTTGACAAGAAGAAGCTGATGACGCTGTGCAACTTTATTGACGTGGACAAATGCAAGAAAGACGAATACGGCAAGGAAGACTATTATTGCTACGTGGGACGACTGAGCCACGAAAAGGGCGTGAACACGCTGATAGAGGCAGCAAAGAACCTGCCGTATAAGCTGAAAGTGATTGGAGGAGGACCGCTTGAAGAAGAATTAAAAATTAAAAGTGAAAAATTAAAAGCAAATGTTGAGTTCCTGGGTTATAAGCAGTGGGACGAGATAAAGATCATTGTGGGTAAAGCACGCTTCACGGTGATACCGTCAGAATGGTATGAGAATAACCCGCTGTCGGTGATTGAGGCGCAATGTCTGGGTACGCCGGTGCTGGGCGCACGTATAGGCGGAATACCTGAACTGATAGAAAACGGCGTAACAGGCATGACCTTTGAAAGCCGCAGCGTGGATGACCTGACAAACAAGATTGAAGCCATGTGGCAACATACATTCGACTATAAAGATATAGCCCTGACTTCACAAAAGAGATATAACAGCGAAAGCTATTATGAGAGGATAATGGAGGTATATAAGTGAATAGTGAAGAACGAAGAGTGAAGAATCCAATAGTCAACGTAGTGCTTGCGACAAGAATCCACAAGAGTAATGTACCGGCGGATCTGCGCTCCGCCGGAATTTGGTATTAGGAACCAACGGTCAGCGTTAGCTAATTTCAATCCGCTTAAAATACCGCTAATTTAAGTGAAAAATGAAAAGTTAAAAATCCAATAGCCAATGTTAGCATAAAATTGTGATATAATGTGAAATAGAAAGTTAGCGGATTGAAAATTAGCTAACGCTGAACTTTGTTTCTTATACTTCTTACCGGCGGATTGAAAATCCCCCGGAACATTACCCAACGTAGTGCGTCTTACGAAAGTGAAAAGTTAAAAGTGAAAAACGTAAAATCCAATAGTCTTGTGGCTTCTACTTATAAGCACTACGTTTGCACATGGATTTTTCACTCTTCCCTCTTTGTTCTTCACTTAAATATGCTTCTAGCCAACTTGTTGGCGATGACTCCTTTAACTACAAATACTAATACAGAAATAGTCTTATAATTCTGCATCTTATTTAAATACAATATAAAGTAAAAAGATTATGGCAAACATGAATGTGCCGCGTCCTACAGACGCAAGTATTATTCTGACGTATCGCTGCCCGATGCGTTGCGTGATGTGTAACATTTGGAAAAATCCTACTGATAAGAAAGAGGAATTAAAAGCCTCTGACCTTCGTTCGCTTCCCAAATTAAAATTCATAAACCTGACAGGTGGTGAACCTTTCATCCGTGAAGACCTGGATGAAATAGTTGAAGAGTGTTATAAGCATACTGACCGCATTGTGATATCTACGTCGGGATGGTTTCAGGATAGGGTAATAGCTTTGGCTAAAAAATTTCCTAACATCGGTATTCGCATATCTATTGAAGGACTTGCAGAGAAGAATGATGAACTTAGAGGCCGTCAAGGAACTTTTGATAAAGCTATCAAGACATTGAAGACTCTTCAGAGTATGGGTTTGAAGGATATTGGTTTTGGTTGTACTGTGAGCAACTATAACTCTGGAGATATGCTCAAACTCTATCAGCTATCTCTGTCAATGGGACTGGAGTTTGCAACTGCGGCTTTCCACAATTCTTATTATTTCCATAAGGGGGATAACAAGATTACAAACCATGACGAGGTGTGCGGAAACTTCAGGAAACTCATCGACTGGCAGCTGAAGGAGAAGAGCCCGAAGAGCTGGTTCCGTGCATGGTTTAACATGGGACTGATAAACTATATTGAAGGTAACCGCCGCATGCTGCCATGTGAGGCCGGTACGGCTAACTTCTTTATTGACCCGTGGGGAGAGGTGATGCCGTGTAACGGACTGGAGACAAGAATGGACGACAAGAACGCCGATAACAAGACGAAGCTGGACGGCGACGACATGACTGTGGCAGAATATAACGAGAAGCTGGCTGCCGACCCAAACAACGTGTCGAACGACAAACTGAAACCGGCAGGAAGCGACACTCCGAAGAGCTGGAGCATGGGTAACATACACGATGCTGACTTTATGACTATATGGAACAGCGAACAGGCTGCCAGAGTGCGCGCAAAGGTGCGCAAATGTCCGAAGAACTGCTGGATGGTTGGCACGGCAAGTCCTGTGATGCACAAATATATAAAGTATCCGCTGAAGTGGGCTTTGAAGAACAAACTACGCTCAATGCAAGGCAAGCCTGCCTGCTTAGACTTTAAATACTGCGAAGTAGGACAAGACCCGCAGCAGGGAGACTTGAACTTTGACAGATAATAATTTAAGTGAAGAGCGAAGAACGAAGAGTGAAAAATTCAATTGTATTGTGAATATTATTCGTATAAGTTCTTTTTCTTCGTAAATAATATGTTGGCTATTGTTCTGATGGAGCATAAGTTCATTGGGACAATATGCCAACTCTTTTTGACGCCATAAGAAGTAATTAAAAACAGATTTAGACAATAAAGCAAGATCTATATATAAGAAAACATGAATACAAAGGAACATTACTCATCTTTAGACGGAATAAGAGCATATGCAGCAATAGGAATAGTATTGATGCACATATTGGCAAATATATCTGTAAAGCCATCTGAGAACTATTGTACGCAAACATTGATACCATTTTTTACAGATTTTACATTGTTATTTATGCTGGTAAGTGCATTTTCGATGTGTTGTGGATATTATCAAAGAATAAAAGAAGGCAGTATCTCACCAAATTCTTTTTACAAAAAAAGATATTTGAGAATATTGCCATTTTTCGCATTTTTATGTTTGTTAGATTTCTTGATTGAACCAAGCGTAGAAACATTTTATCAGGTATATGCAAATCTAACTTTATGTTTTGGACTTTTGCCTGCACATAATATCACGGTAATAGGTGTCGGTTGGTTTCTTGGTATAGTATTTTTGTTTTATTTATTATTTCCGTTCTTTGTGTTTATGCTTGACACTAAGAAACGGGCATGGCTGTCTTTTTGTATATCAGTAGCATTTACTATCATAGCAATGAATGCAGATTTTGTAACTGGTGAAATAGGTAGAACTAATTTTGTATTTTGTGCTCCTTATTTCTTAGCAGGTGGACTAATTTATCTGTATAGACATGGAATCGTTGAATTTGCTAAAAGATATAATATTCTATGTGCAATTGTAACTATTTTACTCACTATATGTTATTTTGCATTTAAGCATCTATTTTCTGCCAATTTAGGATATATTGCAGAATTGTGCCTGTTTGCACTATGGATATTATTTGCGATAGGAACAAATACAAAGTTGTTAAGTAATCGGGTTCTGAAATATCTCAGTAATATCAGTATGGAAATATATTTATCACATATGATAATATATAGAGTTATAGAAAAAGCGCATTTAGAAAATTACATTAGTCAGAATGATATTCTATATATTGTTACGTCAATATTGACCATATGCGGCGTTATTTGTTTTGCTCACATAATGAAATATTATGTGATGAATAAGGTTGAAGCAAAATTTATTAAGAGCAAATAAATCAGTACTTATAAATAAAATTTTTACAAAGATATATGGTAAACAATGTAGACCATATATCTTTATTTAATCCTTCTGCCCCTAATCAACAGCCAAAGGGCAGAGAGGCACGAAAGAAGAATTATGCCGGCGTGCTGGGCTGATTCTTTTATATTGAGAAAAAACTTTGACATGGACTTTTGCTTATGACGAGGCAAAAGTAATGATTTATTTTTAATCCGGAAAATTTTATGAAAATTGTTGTTACCGGTACCCGTGGCATACCTAATGTCATGGGCGGAGTGGAGACGCACTGTGAGGAACTGTTTCCGAGAATTGCAGCCATGGGCGAAGACGTAACGGTGATAAGGCGTAAAAGCTACGTCAGCGACGGCCTGAAAGAATGGAAAGGCGTAAAGCTGGTGGACATTGAGACACCGAAAAAGAAGTCGTTTGAAGCCATTATACATACGTACAGAGCCATAAACAAGGCGAAGAAACTGGGAGCAGACATACTGCACATACACGCCATAGGACCGGCTCTGCTGGTGCCATACGCCAAGATGCTGGGCATGAAGGTGGTGTTTACGCATCATGGTCCTGACTATGACAGGGACAAATGGGGCAAGGCTGCCAAAGCGGTGCTGAAGCTGGGTGAGCGCATGGGGTGTATGTTTGCTGACGACGTAATTGTGATCAGCGACGTGATACGCAACCTGATTAAGGAGAAATACGGACGTACAAAGAACGTGCATCTGATATATAATGGCGTGTCGGAGCCTGAGGTGTGCGACTATCCCGAGTATTTTGAGGAACTGGGCATCAGGAAGGGACGCTACATATTGGGCATGTGCCGCTTTGTGCCGGAAAAGAACCTGCACCATCTGGTGGAAGCGTTCGGGAGAATTAAAAATGAAGAATTAAAAAGTAAAGACGGCGGCGACGATGACATAAAGCTGGTGCTGGCTGGTGACACGGACTTTGAGGACGACTACTCAAGGGGACTGAAAGAGATGGCGAGGAAGAACGGCGTGGTGCTGACGGGATTTGTGAAGGGCCGTAAGCTGCACTCGCTGCTGACTAACTGCATGTGCTACTGTCTGCCGTCGAGTCATGAGGGCCTGCCGATAGCGTTGCTTGAAGCCATGAGCTACGGCGTGAAGGTGATAGTGAGCGACATACCGGCGAACCTGGAGGTGGGCCTTGACAAAGACGACTACTTCCCTGTGGGCAACGTGGATGAGCTGGCGAAGAAACTGAAAGAGGTGATAAGCCGTGAGCCACAGCACATAGAATACGACATGACAAAGTATGACTGGGACAAGATAGCGAGAGAAGTTAAAGACATTTATTTAAGTGAAAAGTGAAAGCCCCACCAAACCTCCCCCGTGGGGAGGCTTTTGTTTCTAGGTAGTTAGAGGGGCATTTTCTAAGTAAAGAACTAAGAGCAGGCGCAAAGCGCAATTAAAAATGAAAAGTTAAAAGTGAAAAAACATGCGCAAATATTATTGGTAGTTAAAGCCTCCATGTGCAAACGTAATGCTTATAAGTAGAAGCCACAAGACTATTGGATTTTTCGTTTTTCACTTTTAACTTTTCACATTCGTAAGACGCACTACGTTGCTATTGTGCCGGCGGATCTGCGCTCCGCCGGAATTGA